>Ga0272441_10000226_pt1 | contig 130677 bp, 126 predicted proteins | sample SSMProp6N_FD_193582 | JGI IMG/M metagenome (GOLD analysis project Ga0272441, IMG submission 193582) | Marine sediment archaeal communities from Little Sippewissett salt marsh, Falmouth, MA, United States - SSM-Prop-6N | ecosystem: Environmental > Aquatic > Marine > Wetlands > Sediment ...
TGCTGGGTGTAGGCCGTAAGCCTCCTTCTGTTTTAAACGGCATTCTACTATGCGTCTTACCTTTGAGCAGTCTGGACAACTGATCCCAATATTTAGACTTGCTCCAAGAGCAGATTGACCGTTTCAACAAATCTTAAGAAGACCTCATCATCAAATGAATCATAGCATTATTCTTAAGCTGTGTCGTTTCTGCGTCTCTGCAAGGATTTTCACCCTTACTGCTTGCACAGTATCTTGGTCCAGATCGAGGGAGGACTTTCCTCAGCGATATCCGCCGTTAGCCGTTCACCTACGCCCAGCAAAACATGTAAAAAGAAGATATATTAAAATATTTTTGTTAAACCGGAAATGTCGATGCTGACTGTTTTTCGTCAACAATTTCATAATCAAGGTATACTCTTGTTTTAAATCGTGTAGTTATAGTCTTAGGAAAATTTATTGATAGAATAACCTTTTCTTTTTCACCTGGATCTAAGCTAGTAATTATTTTATCATCTGAGATTATATTAATACCTTCAGTATCATAAAAACCGCTTGTAACCTTTAAAATATTTGCAGTTTCAATGCCTAGATTTTCAACTAATAATTTCACTTTTACAAAATCACCCATTTCTGTGTTTGTAAAAATTGCTATACTATTACCGATCCAATCATGCATAAGAAGAGGTCTATTTGAAATCTTGTGCATTGTTACATTAGAGCTGTATTTTTTATATTCTTGGGGGATAAAACCACAAGGTTTACCAGTTGTTGTGGTTTCAATAAAATAAAAATCATCAACAAAATAATCATAATTAGAAATAGCATCCTCACTTAATCTAACTCCAACAGCCATATGATTAGGTAATCTTAATAAAGCAACTTCATAACCTAAATTGTTTAAAAGAGACGCTGTTAGAATTGCTTTATCTTCACAATCCCCTTTACCGTCAAATAATGTCTCAAGAGGATATTGTGGATATTCAAAAGAAATATTTGATTCACTATCACTAACGTAATTTAGTTTCTGTATAAGAGAAGAAACATAGTTTATTTTTTCAACATCATTATCACTTGAAAAACCAAACATTATACAATCCAGTAAAATGTCAATGTATTTATTATCATAAGGATCAAATATATAAAGACCGTAATCTTCATTTTTAATTCGGTCAAGATTTTTATAATAGTCATATAAATATTCAAGTCTTGGAACACTACTATCGCGTTTACCATTATAATGCCAACTAAGTTTTTCAATTAAAACATTTTCTTTAACGTCTACTATAAAAGTGTTAGAACCAAGGATATTTTCGTTATTATCATATAGATTAATATCAAGTGTTTTTTCACCTTCAGATGTATTTTGATATGCAAAACAATTAATATAATCACCTTCACCAGGTAAAATCACATTTGGTAAAATAAGACTTGTATTTTCTTGAGAATTCAGAGAATAAACAACACTATAAGGATATACAGGAACGTCCCCTGAGTTATATACATACATATTCAGTCCAAGTAAAGCATAATTTCCTATCAAAAAATCTTTTTTCCACCATTTTTGATTGCAAGATAAAATACTAAGATTTGCCCCTATAAAATTAAAATTTTTTGAATAAATTTCTGAATTTTCATCATCGTAGACTGATAATTTATATTCGCCAGGATTAACTGAAGTTTTAAAATCTGAAAGATAAAAAGTTGCATTATGATTCCCAATAAAATAAAAATCGGAGTCTTTTTTTAAAAAATCAGGTCCAACAATATTAACAGTAACTGTTCCAGAGCAAGAAAAAGATAAATTCAAAGAGGGAAATCCATTATCATCACCAATTTTCCAGGATTGCAAAGAAAAAGTTGTCCCTACAAAAATTTTTTCAAATAAACACCCTGAAAATAAATTAAAAATTATTATAAAGGATATAAAAAATAAAATTATCTTTTTTGTTAGAGGCATATATTATCATATAACAGATTATCTTTTTTCAAGTTTTTCCTTAGCAACTTCTCCCAGTCTTTTCATTCCAACTTCGATTTGTTCATTGGATGAATATGAAAAATTCAGTCTCATAGATCTTTCCCCGCCACCATCAACATGAAAAGCTTTTCCATGGACATAGGCAACTTTCTTTTTAATTGCATCTAGAAACATGATCTCGGTATCAATTCCTTCAGGTAAGGTTACCCACGCAAACATACCGCCTTTTGGTTTATAACAAACATACCCTTCAGGAAAATATCTTTTCATTGCTTCTATCATCATATCTCTTTTAGGCTTGTACATTTCACATATTTTCATAATATGTAAATCAAGAGAACCTCTTCTAATAAAATCAGATGCAATAAATTGAGTAAAGGTATTTGTACAAAGATCGAGGGCTTGTTTGCATATTACCATTTTTCTAGTAAGCTCTTCAGAAGCAATAGTCCATGCAAGTCTAAAACCAGGGGAAAGTATCTTTGAAAAAGTCGACATAAATATAACCCTCCCTTCATCATCAAAAGCCTTAACAGGTTTTACAAATGAAGAATCATAAGAAAGTTTTTGGTATGGATCATCTTCAACGATTATCAAATCATATTCATTTGCGATATCAACTAGTTTTTTTCTCCTAGATTCAGGCATTATAACTCCAGCAGGATTTTGAAAGGTAGGTACAATATAGATAAATTTAGGAGTAATATCTTCCTTAAGTAAACTCTTAATTGTATCTTCTAAAACATCCATTCTCATCCCATCTTCATCAAGGGGAATTCCAGTTAAATTGCTCTCATAACTTCTAAAAGCATTAATTCCACCTAGATACGTAGGAAGACCAACCAATGCAGTATCACCAGGATTTAAAAACATTTTACCAACAGTATCAAGTGCTTGCTGTGACCCGCTGGTTATAATAATATTATCTGCATCAACATCAATACTTTCTTTTCGAGCTCTTTCTGCAATTTGTTCTCGAAGATCATGTAAACCTTGAGTGGTACCATATTGAAGAGCAGTTTTTCCATGTTCTTTCAGTACATAATCAATAGTTTTATGCAACTCATCTATAGGAAAAGAATTTGGATTTGGTAGTCCGCCTGCAAACGAGATAATTTCAGGATCCTGGGTTACTTTCAGTAATTCTCTAATAACTGATTTTCTCATTTTGCTGGCTCTATCTGAATATAATCGATTTATATCCATTTTAAAAACTCACCACGCCCAAAATAAAATATTGTTTTATATGTATTTCGTAAAAAATTTGAAATAATAGTAAATGAATAAGGGGATACTATTTTTCTTTTTTATTAAAAAATAAAGGGTTAAGATGCTCTTCAAAAGCAGGCATTGTATCTAAAGTTTCTTTACAAATATTAAATCGATGAATTATGTTTATAGCTAGTTCTTCATCTGGATTGCATGTACCATTCTTCCCGATAAACATCTTACTAAGCTTAGGGTCAGAATCTGATAACTCTTCTCCCATAATATCATAGACTATACTATATCTTTAGCATATAAGGTTTTCTATAATTATAAATATTAATAATAAAAAAATAATGAAAAGATATCTATCTAAAATAGGTTTTAAATTGCTCCGGTAATTTGTATTAATAGTAACAAAACAATAACTATTGAAATAAAACAAATGCTAAATATATCCTCTTTTCTTTTTCTGCTTATATGCATCCCTTCCTTATATCAAATATAGAAATTTATTTTATGTAGCTTTTTTGTAGGTGAATATGTATCTGCATATGCACATAAATATCAATTTTTAATCTAGAAAAATTTATTAAACAAATCTTGACTTATCATAAAATAAATAATTAGGAGATAACAAAAATGGAAGCAATAATACTTGCAGGAGGATTTGGAACAAGGCTAAAACCTTTAACATATACAAGAGCAAAATCTTTATTACCAATATTAAATAAACCAATGATTATACATCTTATTGAGACATTACCTAAAGAGGTAAATAAGGTAATTTTAGCAGTCAATTATAAAAAAGAACAAATAGAAAAATATTTTCAAAATAATGATTTTGGAAAAAAAATAATTGTTAATGATGAGCCGAAACCTCTTGGAACTGGAGGCGCAACAAAATTTGCTAAAGAGCACATTACTGGACGATTTCTTGTGCTAAATAGTGATATTATTTGTTCTTTGAATCTCTCTGATATGATAAATTTTCATAAAAAAAATAACGCAATATCTACAATTTCTCTTTGGCCTGTTAAAAATGTATCTGAATTCGGTGTTGCTGATGTTAAAGAAAATGGAAATATTGTTAGATTTGTTGAAAAGCCTAAACCAGAAGAAGCACCATCCAATTTTATTAATGCTGGAGCATATTGTCTAGAGCAGGAAATTCTAGATTATATTGAAACTGGCCGACTTGTTTCAATGGAAAAAGAAATTTTTCCACGGATAATAAAAGATACCGGGAAATTTTTTGGTTATAAATTTAAAGGCTATTGGATGGATATTGGCAGAATATCTAGTTACATAGAAATTAACAAATTATTAATTGAAAAAAAGAAAATTAAAAATTTTATTGGAAATAACTGTAAGATATCTGGAAAAATAAATAAAACTAGTATTGGAAATAATGTTGTTATTAAAAAAGATGCAATAATTAACTCATCTATTGTATATGACAATGCTTATATTTGCGAAAAAGTGAATTTAAATAATTGTGTTATTGGAGAAAATTGTATAATTGGAAAAGATTCGAAATTAAACAATACAGTAATTGGCGATAATGAAGTTTTAAAAGAAAAAACCTATTTTGATAAAAAAATCATATGGACACAACAAAAACCTGAAGATTATCCTGATAAACAAATTGGGAATGTTATCAAAAAATAAATTTTAAAAAAACATCAAAACCTATATATTTTGTATTTAGTTATCGAAACTCGTTTAATCTAGGGAGTAGGATTATTATGACAAAATTATTTGGAACAAATGGTATAAGAGGAGTTGTCAACAAAGATATGAACTGTGATTTAGCATTAAATATCGGAAAAGCTTGGGGAACATATCTAAAAAAAATAATTAAAAAACCAAAAGTTGCAATCGGAACAGACGCACGTCTATCAAATCATATGCTTAAAAATGCAATATCCGCAGGTTTAATCTCAACAGGTTGTGATGTTACCGATGTTGGTCTTGTTCCAACTCCTACGCTACAATACACTGTAAAAGTAAAAGATTTTGATTCAGGTGTTATAATAACTGCTTCACATAATCCTCCAGAATTTAATGGTATTAAAGGAGTGGCAACCGATGGTACAGAGTTTTCAAAAGATATTGAAGAAGAAATCGAAAAGATATATTTTGAGAAAAGATTTTCTCTTGCTAGTTGGAAAGATGTTGGAAAAATGTCAGTATGGGATGGTTCTATTGATCTTTACATAAATGGTATTTTAAAAAATGTTAATGTTGATTTAATTAAGGAAAAAGAATTTCATATCTTACTTGATTGTGGTAATGGTGCTGGTAGTTTAGTAACACCGATTCTTTTAAGAAAACTAAATTGTAAAATAACTGAATTATATTGTGAACCTAATGGAACATTTCCAGGTCATAACTCAGAACCTATCCCTGAAAATTTATCTGAAATTATTGAAAAGGTTCCAAAAATAAATGCTGATCTTGGAGCCGCTCAAGATGGCGATGCAGATAGAGCAATTTTTATTGATGAAAGGGGTAACTATATATGGGGAGATAAATCCCTAGCACTTGGGGCAAAATATGCAACACTACTAAATGGCGGCATAACAGTTACACCTGTTACCACGTCCAGTTGTTTTGACGATGTTGTCAAAGAAAATAATGGAACAGTGATTCACACTGCAGTAGGATCACCTATTGTTGCTCGAGTTATGATGGAAAAAAAATCAGTTTTCGGCGGAGAAGAAAATGGTGGGTTAATTTTTCCAGAAATGCAATATTGCCGAGATTCAGCAATGACTATTGCAAAAATTCTAGAAATTATGGCAAAAGAAAATAAAAAATTATCAGAATTAATAGATGAAATACCTAAATATGAAGTTTTTAAAACAAAAATACCATGCCCTCATGAAAAAAAAGAAATTGTTATGAAAAAAATAATTGAAGTTACAAAAGATGATGATAGTGTAATAAAAGTTGACCAGACAGATGGCATAAAATTATATGTTAAGGATGGGTGGGTTATTATGAGACCTTCTGGAACGGAACCAATATTTAGAATTTATTCAGAATCAAAAGAAAAAAATATTGCTGAAAAAATTGCTATGAAATATAAAGTAATTACAGAAGAAATAATAAAAAATATCAATTAAATTGTTGATTTTAACATTGGTGCAAGTTCAATACCATATTTAGATGACATTGAAAGTATATATTTTGATCTACCATGAGCAGTGCCACGCATTTTAACTACTTGAAAAGTACGTATTAAATCACCTTTTCTTTCAAAATTTCCTAAAAATAAGATACCATCTGTAATAAATTCTTCAATTTCATATTGAGAAAATTGAAATGAATTAGGTGGAACTTCTGAAGTTAAAATTGTTGTACAATTAAGAGCTGAGAGAGAGGATCCAAGTTTAAATATAAAATCTCTAATCATTTCTCTTGCTTGCAAACGATAACAAAGCGAAGTTATTGAATCAATTACTAAACGTTTTGCACCCAATTCTTTTGTAATATCTCTTATTACTTCAAATAAAATATTTGCTTCCTCTAGTGTGTATCTTTCAGTGTTAAGTCCTAAACGATTACTTATATTCCATAAATCAATTATACTTAGTTTTCCAGATTTAACTAATTCTTCATTAAAAAAATCATAATTACTTTGAAATTTTTTTATTTGAGATACTGTTTCAGTTGCTGTAAAAAATACTCCTTTGTCACCAAATCTTGTACCATTAACTAAAAATTGCATGCTCAATGTTGTTTTTCCAACTCCACTACCGCCAGCAATTAAAACATTACTGCCTATAGGAAATCCACCATTTAGCTCTAAATCTAGTAATTCAATACCAACCTTACAACGAGGTCTTTCACTCATTAAGTCTCTCCTAAACAACCTAGATGGTTAATAATCTAACCATATTAAATCATTTTTCATATATAGTAAAGAAATACATTAATAATACCTGTTTGATTAACGCTTAAAATAATTAAGCATTGAGGTATAAAATGACCGAAGATAATGAACTTACAAAATATATGTATTTAATAGAGCAATACAAAGAACAGTTGAATGCCCTAGAAACACAATCTTCATATTTACAAGCTGCAATTGTTGACTATAATAAAGCAAAACTAACTATACAACAATTAAATAATCTAAATAAAGATGGAGAAATACTTTTTCCTATTGGAGGAGGTTCATTTATTGAGGGTACTGCAAAAAATAAAGCAAAAATCCTAATAGACATAGGTTCAGGTTTGGTAACTGAAAAAAATTCAGATGAAGCTATTATAAAAATTGAGAAAAGAATTAAAGATTTAAATAAATCCCAACAGAGATTGACAGATATGATGCAACAACTACAAGATGAAGCTACAAAAATTACAAATAAAGTTCAACAAATGTATAAAGAAAATCAAAAAGACTGATGGGTTAAATAATGTTTAAATTTTTAAAGAAAAAACTAAAGAAATTTGAAAATCAATTAGAAGCAGAGTTAGAAGAAGAACTAAAAAAGGAATTAAAACAGGGAGAAAAAACTGAACCTATAGTTGAGAAAAAACCTGAAGAAAAAGAAATAATTAAAGAACCAACAAAAGAAGAAAAACCTATAGTTGAGAAAAAACCTGAAGAAAAAGAAGAAATTACAAAACCAGTTTCTAAAGAAAAAAAAGAACCGGAAATATCAATTGATGAAAAAATTGATAAGTTAATTAAAAAGGAAGAAAAACCAGTAGAAAGAAGAAAAAGAATTGAAAAGGACAGAAAAAAACGAGAAGAAGAAATAGATAAACAAATCGAAAGAAGTATAGAAGCGGAATTGGAACATACCCTAAAAACAAAGAAAGGTATCGCAGAAATTGTAAAAGCAGAAAAAAAACCAGCTGGTGGAATTAGTGAAGAAAAGCTGGATGAACTCCTATGGGATTTAGAGGTAGGTCTCCTTGAATCTGACGTTGCATTTTCAGTTATTGAGTCTATAAAAAAAGATATTAAAGAAGAGCTAAAACATATATCTCTAAAACGAGGAAAAATCAGTGAAGTTGTTGAAAATGTATTAAAAAATGCAATTAATCATGTATTGAAATCAAATAAAATAGATTTCTTAAAATTTATTGAAAATAATAAAAAACCAGTAGTAATCATGTTTATTGGTGTCAATGGAAGTGGGAAAACACTAGCTATTGCAAAAATTGCTACAATGCTTAAAAAAATAGGAAAATCATGCGTTCTTGCAGCAGGTGATACTTTTAGAGCAGGAGCAATAGAGCAATTAAGTATTCATGCAGATAAAATTGGAGTAAAAATTATTAAACATGGACCTGGCGCAGATCCAGCTGCAGTTGCTTTTGATGCAATAGACCATGCCCGTGCAAAGCATAAAGATGTAGTTTTACTTGATACTGCAGGCAGATCACAAACAAATATAAATCTAATGGATGAGATGGCAAAAATAAAACGCGTAGCAAAACCTGATATGATTATTTTTGTAGGTGATGCACTTTCTGGAAATGATGCTGTAGAGCAAGCAAAAAGATTCAATGAAATAGTTGGTATAGATGGTGTTATTTTAACAAAAGTTGATACAGATGCTAAAGGCGGTAGTGCATTATCTGTTGCCTATACTATAGGTAAACCCCTTTTATTTATTGGTTTAGGTCAGGAATATGAAGATCAAATTCCTTTTGATTCAAATTGGATGATTGAAAATATATTTGGAAAATAAATTTTTTTAAAAACTGTTTTGATAAGAATCGTAAAGATACTGGGTAATATATGTACAACAACTCCTTTTATATAGAAATTACAAAACAACAATTGAGGCGAGATAAAAATGATGATTGTAGGTCAAGTATCAACTCCTGAAGAAGCTAAAGAAATGGAATTTATTGTAAAAAACCTAGTTGTTGGAAATAGAGCAAGAGTTCTTGCTAAAAAACAAAAAATGTGATGTTATATGAAGAAAAATAATAAGAAAAAAACATATTTTAAAGATAAAAAAACAATACCTAGTGATATACCAATTATTTGGGTTAATGTTTAAAAAAAAAAAAACTTAGTCTTTCCATTTAGGTTTTATCCAGGAATCAACAAATCTTTCTTCCAATTCAGGTTTTACTCTTGAAATATCAGTAACTGTAATAATTCCCACAACATCATCATTAATAATAACAGGCAATTTTTTAATTTTATATTCCTTAACAAGGTCAATTGCTTTTTCTATTGTGTCCAATGCATGAACTGTTTTTATATCAGATGACATTATTTCTTTTACCAATGTTAATTCAGGGTTTTTATGTTTGCAGATAGTTCGTTCTATGATATCTCGTTCTGTTACAATACCTATACAATCACTATTTTTTGTTACAATTAAACAACCTACTTTTGAATCTTTATAAATATTACAGGCATCAAAAACTGTTTTATCACTTTCAATTGTAATAACATTTTTAGTCATAACTTCTTTAACAAGCATTTAATCACCTGAATAATCTAATAATACTCGATTATTGGATATCAAGTAATATACTTATATACCAAACGATTAATAACTTAATGATAAAGTGAAAATCAAATCAAGAAACGAGATTTTAAATGACGTAATTCGAGAAGGAAAAAAACAACCTAAAAACTGGAAAGCAGTTTTTGGAAAAGACAATAAGAATCTTTCAAATGATTACTACATTTTTAATCCAAACATAGGAATTTTTCTTTTAAAAGAATACCAAAAAAGCCCTTTTGAAATAAAAGGAATTGGCGGAAAAATTGCAAGACAAATTGATGAAGATATTGATATCAAAGTATCAAAATATGCAAATGATTTTGGAATAATCCAAGGTGATTATAGAAAAATACTTAAAAATTTAGAAAAAGGAGTAGAACCAAAAGAAATATTTAATGCCGCAATAAAAGGCAAGAAAAATTTTGGTCTTAGCATGCCTATTAGGGGACAGGCTTCTTCTAAAAAAGATGTTTTCAACACTATACAAAATGAATATTCTTTAAAGCAAAAAAAACTTGATTCGAAATTTGAAAAAATTGCTACAGACGATGGACTATACAAGTCATATGAATAAAATCTAATCAAGATATTTATTTATTTTATTTTTTGCATCTATTCTTTTTTTCTGAATATCTTTTAATAGGTTTTCTATCAGTTGTGCTGCATATTTTTTACATTGACCGCACATTCTTTTTCCTTGCTTACAAGATGAATATATGTCGTAAAGTTCATTATCATCCTCTATTAAATGATAAAGGAAAAGCTCATAAATTACACATTCTTCGGGTTTTCCACCATGCTTTTTTTGTTCTTCTAGACTTACGGCTCCACCTGTTTTTGCATTCATTATTTTTTTTGTAGCATCTTTTGGAGTATCTGTTAAAAAAATTGCACTTTCAGGTTTAGATGAAGACATTTTTTCACCTGTAAGTCCAGTCATAAAACGATGGAATGTAGCAGATGGTTGAAAGAATCCATAGCCTCCTAGATTTGTTTCGATTTTTGCTAAAGCTTCATCAATTTTTTTTATATCGTTTTTTTGTGCATCTTTAACATATATTGCTTTATAATCAGTAATTCTTTTTAGTTTTAAAAAATTCAATTTTTTAAGGGCATTTTCAGCATTATCAAGTAACTTTTTGATATCTTCTTCAATTTTAATAAAAACTCCAACTTTTTTATCTTTTGTAAATGTAACATTATAAAGTCTATGGGATTGTGCAATATCCCTACATAGTCTTATATGTGGATCTTGGTCAACTCCTACTGGAACCAATGTTGGTCTATTTCCACCATATTTTTTAAGTTGGACATGAAGAATATCACCTGTTTGTATCAAAGGTGAAAAAACATGAGACATATTAGTACTACCATTAAATCCGTAAGTAGCTTGCATTTGTGACCAATTTATTTTTTTTCCTAGAATATAGGCAAGATCTTTTACATCAGAGTTTTTTGATTGAAAATAAATTCTGCATTTTTCTGGTTTAAGACCCAGTGCAATATAATTTGGAATATATTCATTTAATGCATAATCTTCGGTTTGTTTTAGGTTGTAACCTCTTGTTGAAAATGCTTCAATATCTGCAACTGCAATATTTATATCGGCTCCTAGACTCTGATAGAATATCACTTCATCTATAACCATCTTATGGCCAAGGTGCATTTTTCCTGAAGGCATCAAACCTGTAAGAATCGCCCATGGTTTTTTATTTGTTATAGAATCTTTAATCTGTTGAAATCCCCTGTGACCAAAAACAACTCCTCTTCGTAGAAGTTTATGTGGATTTTTTAAATCCTTTAAGAAATCTTCAGAGAAGTCTTCTATTCCGAATTCATCTCGCAATTTTGAATAATCTTGATATGTTTTTGAGCTCCATGGGTCAATTTTCATTGAAATCTTATAATGTAAATAAACATTATTTCAAAAACTTACCGTTTAAAAAATTAAAAAAAAAAAAATTAAAACGCTGAGGGGGAGATTCGAACTCCCGCTCCCCAGATGGAGAACCGGCTCTCAAGGCCGGCGCGTTAGGCCGGACTTTGCTACCTCAGCATTAAAATTAATCAAATTCTAAAAGCAAAATGAGATAAAAAGAGTTTTTGATATTATTATGATCTTAAAACAATTTCAATATTAACTCCATCAGGAACTTGAATTCTCATAAGTTGACGAAGAGCTCTGTCACTTGCATCTAAATCTATTAATCTTTTATGAATTCTCATCTCCCATCGATCCCAAGTCTCTGTTCCCTCACCATCAGGAGATTTTCTACATGGCACTTTTAAATGTTTTGTTGGAAGAGGAATAGGCCCACTCATATCAACACCAGTACGTTCTGCAATCATTTTTATTTGATTACATACTTCTTCGATTTTTTTTGCATCTGTGCTTACTAATGATATCCTTGCTTTTTGCGCCATTTCGTGTTACTCCAAAAATAATAATTTAATAAAAATAAAAAAAAGAAAGAGAAGACTATTTTGCTTCTTCAACTTCTAAACAAACACCTGCAGCAACTGTTTGTCCCATATCACGAATTGCAAATCTTCCAAGCTGTGGAATTTTTTTAGAAGATTCAATTACCATAGGACGTGTAGGAATAACTTTCACAACTGCTGCATCTCCTGTTTTAATGAAATCAGGATTTTCTTCTTTAACAGATCCTGTTTTAGGATCAAGTTTTTTCAAAATTTCTTCAAAGCGACATGCAACTTGAGCTGTATAACAGTGGAAAACAGGTGTATAACCCTTAGTTATTACTGATGGATGGTTAAGAACCATTATCTGAGCAGTAAATGATTTAGCAACTGTCGGTGGACTATTTGTTGGTCCAGCAACATCACCTCTTCTGATATCATTTTTGGATAATCCTCTGATGTTAACTCCGACATTATCACCCGGTCCAGCTTGGCTTAATTGTTCGTGATGCATTTCAATTGTTTTTGCTTCTCCAGTTGCTCCTCCAGGTTTCATACTTGGTTTAAAGACCAATTGCATACCTGGTTTCATAACTCCAGTTTCAACTTTACCAACAGGTACTGTTCCTACACCTTTTATAGTATAAACATCTTGAACGGGCCATCTTAATGGCAATTGAGTTGGTTTGTCGATTTCTTTGAAGTTATCAATAGATTTAAGGATTGGATCTCCAGTCCACCAATCAAGTTTACCCTTTTCTTTTACATTATCTCCAACAAATGCTGATACAGGTACATATTGGATTTGCTCTTCTTTATAACCAACGCTTTTTGCAAGTTTATCAACTTCGCCTTTAACTGCTTCAAATCTTGCTTTATCATAGGCTGGTTTTGTTTCGTCCATCTTGTTAATTGCAACAATCATTTGTTTTACACCAAGAGTTCTTGCAAGAAACATATGTTCCTTTGTTTGAGCCATTATTCCATCAGGTGCTGCTACAACAAGAATTGCTGCGTCAGCTTGAGAAGTACCAGTAATCATATTTTTAACAAAGTCTCTATGACCAGGAGCATCAATTATAGTTATGTAAAATTTATCAGTGTCAAATCGTTTATGAGCAACATCAATTGTAACTCCTCGTTCTCTTTCTTCTTTTAAGTTATCAAAAATCCAAGCAAGAGCGAAACTTTCTTTTCCTTTTGCTTTTGCCTCTTCTTTATATTTCTCGACCATGTGCTTTGGAAATTGTCCAGTTTGTAACAAAATTTGCCCAACTAATGTGGATTTTCCATGATCGACATGACCAATAATTACAAGATTTAAATGGGGTTTATCTGCCATAATATTTTACCTCCTTATTAGATAAATTCAAATCTACTTTATAGGTTTTTTCATATATACAACTATTTGAGTTTGATAGCGTATTATCTTCCTATATTTAAGCATTATGTTCTTTAAATCTAAAAATGTTAGATATAAATTTAATATTTCATATTTAATCAGGAAAGTATTTATATAATAATTTATTATTTTTTTTATGGGAGGTAATTGAATATGAGTTATGTAATATGGTGGCATAGTCAATTCATAGATGAAATCAATAGAGAAGCAACTACTATTGAAGATATTGTTGATAAAGCATCTAAAACAATAGAAAATCTTGAGAAACTTAAAATTTTAGAAAAAGAAGGAAAAATAAGAATTAAGCAAACTGCTACAATAAATCCAATATATATTGAAATATTGGACAAATCTATAGAACTTGAAGTTTCAAATAATCCTGCAGTTGAATTTATTGAAGATGAAAATAAATAATAATGGGCTCGTTGAGATTTGAACTCAAGACCTCCGCCATGTCAAGGCGACGTCATAACCAACTAGACCACGAGCCCTTTTTTGATATGAATAAAATTATTGTTTTTGTAATTTTCTAAATAAGATTTAATCATTTATAAATATTTACATATATATCTGCATAACTACCTGATAAAAATATAAATAAAGTTTGAATTCATTATAAAATTTCCAATAAATGGAAAGGGATGCAATAATGGAGGAAAAAGGTTTAACATTGGAAACCCGTAATTTTTTTAAAAATTTTAAGCGGGAAGAGTATATTGACGATTTTGAATTTGATGAGTGGAAATCAGAATTACAGAAAGATCTTGCCCAATTTTGGGAATCATTTACTGAAAATTAATAAAAAATATATTATATATAATACAGATATTTGGTTTACCTATGAGATATAAATCTCCTAAACTGACGGTTGATGGAGCAATATTAAAAGATGGAAAAATTTTATTAATAAAAAGAAAAAATGAACCGTTTAAAGGAATATGGGCTTTACCTGGTGGATTTGTAGAATATGGCGAAAAAGTAGAGAATGCAGTAGTTAGAGAAATTTTTGAAGAAACAGGTTTAAAAACAGAAATTGATAAAATATTTAAAATATATTCAGATCCCAATAGAGATCCTAGAGGACATACAATTTCTATTGTTTATTTTTTAAAAATATTAGGTGGTAAACTTGAAGGTAAAGATGACGCTTCAGAAGCAAGATTTTTTAATGTAAAGAATTTACCTGAATTATCATTTGATCATAATATAATTATAAAAGATTTAATCAAAGAGGTGAAATAATGTTTTGTCCAAAATGTAAAGGCTTAATGTACCCTAAAGACGATTATTTTGTATGTAAGAAGTGTGGTAATAAGATTAAAAAAACTGGCAAAAAAGTAGTCGTATTAAAACAAAAAGAAAAAGAAATTGAGATATTGGAAAATAAAATTGATGTTCTTCCTAAAACCAAAGAAAAATGTCCAAAATGTGGTCACAATGAAGCAAGTTGGATTATGAGACAAATGAGGGGAAGTGATGAACCAGAAACTAGATTTTATATTTGTACAAAATGTGGCTATAAATGGAGAGAATAGTAAAGAAAAATATTTATATATGTAAATTTTATATATTATAATTAACATAATTTATACCCAGGGGGAAATAATATTGCAAAAATTAAAGAAAAAGATAATTGCGTTATTAATGGTGTTTACTTTTATTATATCAGGAGTGGCAACATCATCAGCAGACTCTGCTGATAAAGAAGGAATAAAAAATCAGGAAAAAGATATTGAAGAAACTTCATTATCACCTACTATTACTTTATATAGGCATGGTATTGATGGATCTGTAACTCCTATAAAAATTCAATTAAATTTAGATGGTAAAGAAGATATTGGAGAAGCAATACTTGATAAATGCGAAGAACTTTTTAAAAATGATGCAGAGTTTAAAAAACTAATGAATTTGTCAAACTTTTCTTTTGGGTTTTTTAGTATAGTTCGATCAAAAGGTAGAGGATTTCATTATAAAATGAAACTTTTAGGTAAACTTACAATTAGGTATATATTATTCAGATTAGGTTTGCCTCGTGTGCATTCACTAGTTGTTAATCCTTTAGTTATTTGTAGATATAAAGATTCGCAAGCAAAAACTACAATAAAACCCTTAGTTCTTAAAAATAAATCAAGGGAAATAGAAGGTAAGCATACTGTTATCGTTCACAGATTTTTCGGATTTACAACTTGGTCCGGTAGGTTCTCATTTTCACCACTAGATATCTTCCCAAGATCATTTTTTGGATTAGCAAAATTTGCTATTTGTCTAAGAGTCTAAGATAATAAATACCGTCATTATTATAAACAAAAAATGCATATTATCATTGTAAGAATACGTTATTGAAAATATTATTTGGGGAGGAACTAAACATGTTTAATGCAAAGGTAAAATCAGAGGTACTAAAGGGTATAATAGATGTAACATCTCCACTTGTAAATGAAGTGAAGTTAAATATTACACCAAAAGGAATTTCTTTAAGAGCTGTTGACCCTGCTCATGTTGCAATGGTTGATTTAAATATAAATATGAAAGCTTTTGAGGAATATAAGGCAAGTGATATGGAACTAGGAATTGATATGGATAAACTAGGAAGTATTATGAGACTTTCAAGTTCTGGAGATATGGTTAATCTTGAGTATGATGAAGAAACTAATAGGCTTATCATTAAAATTGGGAATTTAGTTAGAAAAATGGGACTTATCGATACCGCAGGAATGCCAGATCCAAAAATGCCTGCTCTAAAGCTACCATCAAAAGTATCCTTAAAGGCTTCTGAACTTAATCAAGGAGTTCGTGCATCAGAAGCGGTATCCGATCATTTAGCTTTAACAATTAATAAGGATAATTTTGAATTATTTGCTGAAGGAGATACTGATACAGTAAATCTAAAGCTTCCCAAGGATTTACTTGAAGAAATTAAAACTGATAACAAGTACAAGAGCTTGTTTTCAATAGATTATTTCAGCAATATGATAAAACCAGTAAAAGGAGAAGATTTAATTACAATTATGTTGGGAAACGATAATCCAATAAAAGTTGAATTTGATATTGCTGATAAAAAGGGCCATGTAACATATCTACTTGCACCTCGTATTGAATCAGAATAAACTATACTATATCGAGGTGTAAATGACCGTTCATGAAGGCAGACGTAATAGATACATTGGTTTTATTGTAAATTTATATGATGAAAATATAGATATTAATAAGACAAGTTTTATTCAAGAAATGAAATTGCAATGTAGAAATATTTTTTGTAAAAATTGCTATGAAATTGGAGTTAGATTAATAAAATTTGATGGAAATAAAGGAATTGTTAAATGCAAGCATACTGATAAAGAAAAAACTATAAAACTTTTAAAATCAATTAAAAATATTTCCCAACATAAGGTAAGTATTGAAACAATTGGGACTTCAGGTACGATTAAATCCTTAAAAAAAAAGCATTCATACGATTGAGGATTATTTAAAAAATAAGTATTTTTAATGCAGGTAGTTATGCATGTGTATGTGCAGATGGATAATCATATTAGCGATAATTTATTAAAATAGTTTGTCATATCCCATTAAAGAAGTGGATGGGATGCAGGACGGAGAAAATAAAATTACTTCTCCAGATGTATTAAGACCTCTGATAATGAGGTCTCTAAGGAGAAGTAATGTTAGAAAAAAGATTGCAGAGTATCTTTATGAAATTAGTCCTAGTGGTAGTTACACTTCAGATATTGCATATAATGTTAAAACAACTCCTACAAATGTAATCGGTGCTTTGAGAGGTATGAGCACTAGATATAAAAATGATGAATCTCTTTTAAATCTTAATATTGTTGAGCAAATTGATGGTGGAAAAAACGTAAAAATCTACAAACTAACTGATTTTGGTAAAGAAATATTACAATCAATGAAAGAAAGAAGATAAAAATTTATTTTAAAAAAGTTACAAAAAATTTTTATTTATATTCAGTAAATAGTGAAAATAAAATATTTTATTAGCAATTATTTGTTATTGAATAAACAAAGTGAAAAGATTAATGAATTTTAATAAAAAAGATTTAACAAAAGATATGCTAATATTTGATGCTCATTGTGATACTGCAAATGTTTTTTTGGAAAATTCTTTTTATTTTTTAGAAAAAAAAGAAGGACATCTGAACAGAATAAAGGTAAGCAAAGGGGGATTAAAAGCCCAAATTTTTGCACTTTGGGTTAATCCTTTATATCCGCCTAATAAATGTGAAAAAAAAGCATTATTACTACTTAATGGATTAGTTGAAAATATATTTAAACCTGGATGGGGGGTAAAAGTAACCTCAACAAGTGAAATGGATGTTGCATTAAAAAGTAAAAAACTTGCTAGTTGGATATTTCTTGAAGGAGGGCATATAATAGAAAATTCTATTGAAAAATTGGAATCTTTTTATTCAAAAGGAGTTAGAGGTATGACTTTGGTTCATACAAAAAACACCGATTGGGCAGATTCTTCAGGGGATAACCCAAAGTGGAATGGACTAAATAGCTTAGGTGAAAAAATTGTAAAAAAAATGAATGAGATTGGTATGGTTATTGATGTATCTCACTCATCAGACAGCACAGTTGAAGATGTTTTGGAAATTACCAACAAACCAATCATGGCATCACATTCTTGTACAAGAGCATTATGTAATATTTCTAGAAACATTCCTGATTATTTAATAAAAGAAATTGCTGAATCTTATGGCTATATTGGAGTTAACTTTTTTCCAGGTTTTTTAGATAAAAAAATTTATGATCAAATGATAAAAAATCTTGAGAAATATAAAACCTGGTATAATGATAAATTAATTGAAAATAAAGATAATCTAGATATGCTTGACAAAATTGAAATTGAACTATATATGAAAATGATAAAAGGAATAGATAAAGTTGATTTAGATATTTTAATTAATCATATATCACATGTTGCAGATATCGGTGGTATTAATTGTGTTGGTCTAGGTAGTGATTTTGATGGAATTACTGCTACTCCAACAAACTTAACTGATGTTTCTTGCTATCCCAATTTAGCAGAAGGATTAGTTGAAAAAGGTTTTACTTTAAAAGAAACAGAAAAAATAATGGGTCTGAATCTTTATAATTTTTTAAAGAGAAATTACAAGTAATTAATATTTTAACAATAATTAAATAAAATAAAATTATTTCAAATATTATTTGGGGGAAGGAAAATGAAAAATGAAGAAAAAATAAAGATGTTTAAAGATGTATTTGACCCTAAATCTGGCGAAAAAATATTATTTCTAATTGATAAGCCACATGATGAAATAAAAGATAATGAAAAATGGATTGATCGAAGGCAAATGGCAAATGAATGGTATGAATCTTTTAAAAATATGGGCAATAATATAGGTTTTTCTGTTGATATGTTTGAATATAATGCAACTGGGGTTCATAACACGCCTCTTCCACAAGATATTATCAACAGACTTACCAAATCAGATCTTATAATTGCTATGACAGAATATTCTGCCTCCGCTTCTCTTGCAAGTATTTGTAGAAAAAAAGGAAGTACAATAAGAGCTGCAAGTATGCCTACTGTTGAAAGACGGATGGAACAAACAGCTTTTAAAGCAAATTATAGTGATGTTCAAATTTATGCAAAAAATATTAGAGATATGTTAACTAAAGCAATAAGTGCTGATGTGTTATTTTCATCAGGTGACAAGCTTTTTTTAGATTTACGAAATCGCATAGGCCACTCTGATGACGGATCATGTAAAAATCCAGGAACATTAATAAATTTTCCCAGTGGAGAAGGGTATATTGCTCCATATGAAGGAGTTGAAGATGAGGTAAATGAATTTGGAGAAAGTAAAACAGAAGGAATATTACCGGACAATCAACACGGTGAGTTAATTAGATATAGAGTTGAAAAAAACAAAATTACTGAAGTTATTGGAAAAGGCAAAGAAGTTGAAAAAATGAAAAAATTTTTTGAAAATGATAAAACTCATAGAAACATTGCAGAACTAGGAATAGGATGTAATCCAAAGGCAGTAGTAACTGGTAATATTTTAGAAGATGAAAAGGTAGGAGGGCTGCATATTGCTTATGGAACAAGTACACATACAGGTGGTAAAATTCAAAGTGACATTCATCAAGATATTTGTTTTCCAAGAGGTCTTCCAGCTGCTGCAAAAACCCTTACCTTAAATAATCCAGATGGCTCAAAAATTGAACTAATTACAGATGGAAATCTTAGATATGATCTTTTAAAATAAAAATTAATAAGCCGCTGACGGGAATTGAACCCGCGACCTATTCCTTACCAAGGAATCGCTATACCTCTAAGCCACAGCGGCATAAATAGAGTTCCAGAATATTAAGAGGTTTATTTTAGTTTTTGCAAAAGTTATAAAAAAAATAATTTTTTATTTATTTCGTTGTAATTTTCTTACAATACCTACCAAAAAATTTGCTCTTGGAACCCTTTCCATATATTTTTTGTAATCATCACCAAATTTTTTTATTCCATCATTATCTGCATTGATTAAATCAATATATGTAAGTGGGATAACTGGAATTCCTATTAAAATTACAACCCAGTGTTGAAAAAGAAACATACCAGCAATTGCAAACATTATAAAAGTAATATATTGTGGATGACGGACAATTGAGTAAATACCAGAATCGACAAGCTTTGTAGTATGAATGTAGCTTTTACCCTTTTTTACTTCACCTTTTTTACGAAACTCAAACATTGGTAACATACCAAAAATACAACCAGAAGAAACGTAAATTCCAATACCAATATATGCCAATATTTTAATTTGTGTAACTTCAGAAAGTAAATAAAGACCAATAATGATTTGTAATATAAACAGCAAACTTGCTAGAGTTGATGGAACAACATCTTTCCAAGAGGCAACCTTTTTTTTCATAATAAATACTTAACAATCAATAAAAACTTAATAAATCTTTGTTAAAAATTAATTTTTATCTACTCTTTAAAAAATATGTTAATAGGCTAATAATGTAAAATATCTCAGATTAATGACCATTTTTCTAAAAAATTATCATCTGGCAATGAGTCATAATTATACAGATCAAGATTAAACCAATTTACAATATTAAGAATTTTTTCAATTTGTTTCTCCGATAAATCTCTTTTCCATTTCGATATTTGTAAATTATTTTTAGTTACATTGCTAGATTTTTTCATAAAAGTAGTGATACTTGGGACTTCAAGATGTTTTAACATATTTTTTAATCCTTTTTTCTCTTGGATTATATCACAAATTCGATGAATTTCTTTTAACCCATCTGTTGAAAGTTGTTCATAAGTTGTAAAAATCCATTTAGATGGCTTATTATTTTTTAAGTAATACAATGGAATAAGATTATCTAAACACCAAAGCACTGCTAAAATTTCCTCAACTGAACTAATATTTTGGATTTTTTTAAGTAAATCTTTATTTATGAATTTTATTTTACAAGCTTCATTTAAAATTTCTTCTTTTTTTGGAAAATAATTTCGGTCAGGTTGACCAGGGTGAGTATATCCACAAAAACCTGTTCTAAGTTGAGATAATACTACAGCACACGGATGTCTGATTATAAAAATAATTGCTCTATATTTAAAATTCTCTGAAATCCAGGGTAAAATCAAGTTTGCACGAATAAATTTAACTACAAGTTTATTACTAGATAATCTTGTAACAATATTTGAAGGTGTTAATCGATATAAGGGTTTTATACTTATTACTTTTCCAGTAAGGATATCTTCAAGATGTTTTTTCCCTTCTTTCCAATCTGCATTGTTAGGAAGGAACATATGAGGACGAAAGCCAACCTTATAAGATAGAGGAAACCATGCAGGATTTAATGGTTCAAGAACAGAACTATATTCAGGAATATTTTCAATAATCTCAGCAAGCCAAGTAGTACCTGAACGAGGGGCACCAGCAATTATTATTGTATCATGGCTATCGATCTCTTGATCAATTAATTTTTTTTTTCGAATTTTGTCTAAATTACTTTCAATTTTATGTAAAAGTTGATATACCATTTTTCCAGGTTGTATATTATTTATAGTTCAAAACTTTTCTGTTAATGAATAAAACCTAATAGAAATTCAAGTTTATAACAATTTAATAAATCAAATAAAAAATTATTAATTTATTGCAAATCTGAGTTGAAAGAAAACCTTAATCAAGCATTACTTATTTTTGGGTTAAGGTTATAATTAATGAAATCAATAGATTTACCAGATGTTCAATCAAGACCTTCTCAATCCAATTTTAAGTTAACACGTGTTGGAGTTACGGGTGTTAAAAAACTTGTTGATATAAAAAGACCGGGTAGAAAAAAAGCTATTTCTTTAATTGTAAAAATGGACCTATTTGTTGATTTACCTGCGTCTCAAAAAGGAAGTCATATGTCAAGAAATCTAGAATTGGTATCTGATTTAATAGATGAAAATTTAAAAAAACCAATATCTGATTTGGAATCATTTTGTGCTCAAATAGCAAAATTACTTCTTGAAAAACATGATTATGCAACATTTTCAGAAGTAAAGGCAGAAGCTGATTACTTTCTTGAAAGATTGTATCCCTCAGGTAGAAAAGGTTTAGAACCATATAAATTAGTAGCAGAAGCAAGAGCTAAATCAAATGGAGATATTAAAAAACTAATCGGTGTAAAGGTAATAGGAATGACAGCATGTCCTTGTGCAAGAGAAGTAATTAAAACAATTGGGCATTATAAAGAAAAAGATGTACCACCCACCCATAATCAAAGAAATATTACAACATTAATGATTGAAGTACCAGGTGATGATAAAACAGTTGATGCAAATGATTTAATTGACATTACAGAAAAATCATTTAGTAGTCCAACTTATGGAATTCTAAAACGACTTGAGGAAGGACAAGTAGTGTTTAATGCTCATAAAAATCCGAAATTTGTAGAAGATGTAGTAAGAGACATTTTAAGTGCAATTTTAAATAAATACACAAGTTTACCTGATGATGTAATGGTTGTTGTTAGAAGTGAAAGTGAAGAATCAATTCACAAACACAATGCTTTTGCTGAAAGGGTAACAACACTAGAAGAGCTTAGAAAATAATTTTATAATTTTGTTTGTGTTTTGTATTTAACAAAATATAAAATAAAAATTGATGCTGCATAAAAAAGTGCTGCATATAAAAACAATCGTTCATAACCAAGCGAATCAATTATTAGTCCTGCCATTCCATTACCAATTCCTATCTCTCCAACATTAAAAAGTGCCATATAAATTGAAAATTGGGTACCCGCAAGTCTTGGGTTTGTCACATCCATTGAAATAGCTCCAATTGTAGCATACATTGCACCAAATAAAAAACCTGCAAGACCATAAACAAAAGCTAATATTTGCCAAGAATCTGCAAATAAAAATAAAATTGAAACAATGGAACTAAAAATAAAAACTAAATAAGCTGCTGTTTTTCTATTAAGAAAGTCTGCCATTGCACCTCCAACTAATGCACCAAAAATATTTGTTATTGGAAAAATTGCTGCCATCATACCTACTTGTTCGTTACTAAACATTAGAACATTTTTGGAATAAAGAGGTATAGCAATTAAGAGCAAGCCTCCACTAATTGCGGAGATTGGTGCAAAAAAACAAAATACTTGAACTGACTTTTTCTTAAATTCAGAAATTAATGAAGAAGTAATTTTTTTAATCTTTTTTATCTTTTTTACCTCTTTTACGCAGAGTGGATAAATCATTATTAGAAAAACTAATAAACCTCCAACTAAAAACACAGCTGTATAATTTAATTTAGATGCAATTTGTGTAAATAGCAACGAACCTACAGACATACCAATAAAAATTCCTGCAAACATTCCTCCATTTACTTTTCCTCTTTCTTCTTCTTTTGTAATCTCTATTGCCCATGCATCGGCTGCAACATCTAGAAAAGTAATACCAATGATTCCAATGGAAAACACAATTATAAAAAGAATTAACATTTCCGCAGGATTTATAAAAGCAATTAAAATAAGAGAACCCGCAGCAATAAGTCCTCCATATAAAGTAAATTTTTTTCTACCGTATTTAATAAAATAATCTATGATCCCACCAAAGATAAATTTAATCATTGTAGGAAGGCCGGTTAATGCAACAACCAGTCCCAAAATTGTTGGAGAAATTCCCAAATCACTAAAATAAATAGGAAAAATTACAACAGCAATTGACCATTTTATTCCTTCTGAAAAATATAGACTGCTAAAAAGAAAGTATTTTGCAATACTACTTTTTTCAAGGTCTATCATGAGAAATTAATATCTTATTAAGATTTAAATCTTTTGATAAAAATAAAATATTATTGATTTTTTTCTAAAAAAGATTATTTTCAATTATTTGTTACACTAAATCAAAATGAAAGCAGTTAAAGATATAAAAGAAATCTTAAAAGATACTGGATCAACTTACTTTTTCCTATTGAAAATTATGATACCAATAAGCATTATTATAAAAATTTTAGAAGATTATGGACTGATTGATATAATTGGACAAAATCTTAGCCCGGCTATGGGAATTGTAGGTCTTCCGGGTGAATTTGGTCTTGTTATGGCTACAGCTATGATAGTAAATATTTATGGAGCACTTATTGTTTTTTTTACACTTTCAATACAATATACTTACACTGTTGCGCAAGTAACAATCCTTGCATGTATGATGCTTATTGCCCATACCCTCCCAATAGAGGCAAGAATTGCACAAAAAGCAGGAGTAAGAATTTGGTTCACTCTTTTTTTAAGGATTTTTTGTGCATTTGTTTTTGGAATTATTTTACATTTGCTTTTTTCAAGTTTAAATCTATTTCAAAACCCAAATATTTTACTATGGAAGCCTGATACTTCGGAACCTAATTTATGTAGCTGGGCAATAGGCCAAATCGGTTACTATTTGATGATTTTTTTAATTATTTTAAGCCTTATGACTTTGATGAAAATCCTTAAAAAAACAAAAATTATTGATAAACTTAACAATTTTTTAAAACCAGGAATGAATTTTTTTGGGATGAGCAAGAATGCAGCAATTCTTCCTATTATTGGTATGACTCTTGGTCTTGCATATGGAGGAGGGTTAATTGTTAAAGAATCAAAATCAAAGCTTATTTCAAAAAAAGACACATTCTTATCTTTATCTTTTATGGGTCTATCCCATAGTCTTATTGAAGATACAATTTTAACCTTAACAATTGGTGCATCTATTTTTGGAATTTTATTTGGTAGAATTTTTTTTACAATAATTGTGATGATTATTTTAGCAAAAATAATAAATTTTATTTCTAAAAAAACATTTGAGAAATATTTTATGAATATTTGATTTTAAGCTAAAAATCTATAAACCCTTTCTATATTTACTGCATTTTATGGCAAAATATAAGATAGCTTGGTTACCTGGAGATGGTGTCGGAAACGATGTGATGAATTGCGCAAAAGTTATTCTTGATACTATCAATCTTGACGCTGAATATATTCATGGAGATGTTGGCTGGGAGTTTTGGAAAAAAGAGGGAAATCCGCTTCCAGATAGAACAATTAAAATACTTAATGAAACAGATTGTTGTTTGTTTGGTGCAATTACTTCAAAACCAAAAGAAGAAGCCCAAAAAGAACTAAATCCAGAATTACAAGACAAAGGTTTTGTTTATTCAAGTCCAATAGTAGGTCTAAGGCAGACTTTAAATTTGCATACAAATATGAGACCATGCAAAGCTTTTGAAGGAAATCCGCTAAATTATAAAGATGATATTGATCTGGTTGTTTTTCGAGAAAACACCGAGGGACTTTATGCTGGAGTGGAATTTCATCCAGTTCCAGATAATGTTTTTAATGCGTTAATGACTCATAAAAAAATGAAAAAATTTGAAAATGTTCCTCTTGACGACTTGGCAATATCTACAAGAATTTTTACAAGAAAAGGTTGTCAAAGTATTATCCGTCAGGCATTCGAATATGCAAAAAAACATAATCGTAAATCAGTAACTGTTGTAGAAAAACCAAATGTCATTCGTGAAACAAGTGGATTAATGATAAGAGAGGCAAGACAAATTGCAAAAGAATATTCAGGAATTGAATTATGGGAAACAAATGTTGATGCAATGTGCATGTGGCTTGTAAAAAATCCTCAGGATTACGATGTATTAGTCTCTACAAACATGTTTGGAGATATTATTTCTGATCTTGCTGCTCAACTTGTTGGCGGTCTTGGTTTTGCAGCTAGTGGCAATCTTGGCGATAACTATGCCGTTTTTGAACCAACCCATGGCTCTGCACCAAAATATGCAGGACAATACAAGGTTAATCCAACTGCCATGCTTCAATCTGTTAGGTTAATGCTTGATTGGCTCGGTGAAAAAGAAGATGCATCAAAACTAGATACTGCAATATCTACAGTTATTAAAGAAGGTAAAGTAAAAACCTATGATCTTGGTGGAAGCAATACATCTCTTGAAGTTGCAGAGGAAGTCTCAAAAAAATTCAAAGAACAATAAAAGTTTCTATATTATCTAGAAAAATTGATATATGGAGAGCTGTTACCCGAGAAACAACCAGGGGTTAGTTTTATGTCTAATAAAAAAAAAGTAATAATCATGGGTGCAGCAGGTAGGGACTTCCATAATTTTAACACCTATTTTAGAGATAACAAAGATTACGAAGTTGTAGCATTTACTGCCACTCAAATTCCAGATATACATGATAGAAAGTATCCACCAGAACTATCAGGAAATCTATATCCAAATGGAATTCCAATCTATCCAGAAGAAAACTTAACAAAATTGATAAAAGAATTAAATGTTGATATGGTTGTTTTTGCTTATAGTGATGTTCCAAACACTTATGTTATGAATAAATCTGCAATTGTAAATGCTGCTGGTGTTGACTTTGTTTTAATGGGAACTAACACTACAATGATTAAATCAAAAAAGCCAGTGATTGCAGTATGTGCTGTAAGAACTGGTTGTGGAAAATCACAAGTGTCTCGTTCTATTTTTAAAATTTTTAGAGATAAAGGATACAAGGTTGCAGCAATTCGTCATCCAATGCCGTATGATCCTAATCTTAATACTCAGATTGTTCAAAGATTTGCATCATATGAAGATTTAGACAAATATAACACAACTATCGAAGAACGTGAGGAATATGAGCCATATATCGATATGGGCGGTGTGATATATGCAGGCGTTGATTACCAGAAAATACTTAACGAAGCAGAAAAGGATTCAGACGTTATAATTTGGGATGGAGGAAACAATGATTTTTCATTTATAAAACCAGATCTTTTAATAACTCTTACTGATCCTCATCGGGCAGGTCATGAACTTTCTTATTATCCTGGAGAGCTTAATTCAATTCAAGCAGATATTGTGATAATTAACAAGGTAAACACTGCTCAAATGGAAGATATAGATAAAGTATATGAAAATATCAAAAATATAAATCCAGATGCAAAAATAATCAAAGGAGTTTCTACAATAATATCTGATGAAAAAGAAAAAATAAAAGATAAAAAGGTACTTGTTTTAGAAGATGGGCCAACCGTTTCACATGGCGGAATGAAGTATGGTGCAGGGAAAATAGCTGCTGAAAGATGGGGCGCAAAAGAAATAATTGATCCACGTCCTTATGCAGTTGGCTCTATTACAAATACATTTGAAAAATATACCCATCTATCAAATGTTTTACCAGCAATGGGATATGGAAAAAAACAAATAAAGGAACTTGAGCAAACCATAAATAAAACAGATGTTGACCTTGTCGTAAGTGGTACACCAATAGATATTACACGAGTTTTAAAATCAAACAAACCTATAGTTCGTGTTAAATATGGAGTTGGTGAAGAAACAGAAAAGGAACTTATTGCAGAAATCGATATATTTATTAAAAAATATTTATCTTAATTTTCCACCCTCATATACAAAATGAGCTAGAAGCGCTTCAAGTTGAATATGGGCATTACTTCCTTCTATTAATCTAAATTCGGTTTCCCCTGTTTTTTCAATAAGCTTCATCTTACTTTCTTCAGGAATTGCTATATCAAAAATAGTTTGATGAATCTGTTTAATTATATCTTCTCCGCTAAGACCATATTGAATCAATAAATCATAAAGTTGATTTCTTGCAGCCATGAAATTTCCAGCAAGTGCAGTATCTATTAATTTTTTAACATCTTCAGGTCTTGCTGTTGCACTTGTTTTATAAAGAAGATCTTCTGTAATTTTTTTATCAGCTGACGCTCCAACTTGTAGTACATTTATTGCTTTTCGAAGGTCACCTTTTGAAATAAAAATTAGTGTTTCAAGCCCATCATCAGTAATTTCTAGTTTTTCTTTTTCTGCAATTTGAGTAATATATTTTTTTATGTTGTCTTTTTTTATTGGAGAAAATCTAAAAACTGTACATCTTGACTGAATTGGTTCAATTATTTTTGAAGAATAATTTACAGATAAAATAAATCTGCATATTCTTGTATATTTCTCAATAGTTCTTCTTAGAGCTGATTGAGCATCTGAAGTAAGAGAATCAGCTTCATCAAGAAAAATTATTTTAAATTTCGCTTTTCCAATAGGTGCAGTCCTTGCAAAATCTTTAATTTTACCTCTTATAATACCAATTCCTCGCTCGTCACTTGCATTAAGTTCTATAAAATTTTGTTTCCAGGATTCTTTAAAAAGTTCTTTTGCAAGAGCTAGAGCACATGTTGTTTTACCTGTACCTGCGGATCCTGCAAACAGTAGATGAGGTACATTCGTTGTTTTTACATATGCTTGTAACCGTTCAACTATATCATCCTGACCAACAACATCACTAAGAATTTTTGGCCGGTATTTTTCAGTCCAGATGTCTTCCATATCAATTCAAAAGGTAATACACTTCATTTCTTAATGTTTTTGTCTAAAATATTTGCAATTATTCGAGGAAGTTGTTGCATATTTTGTGTAAAACTATGATCGTCTTTTAAAAATTGAACATTTGCCTGTTGGGCTTTTGCAAAATCAATAGGCCAGGAATTTGGAACAACTTCATCATTTGTTCCAACCAATATAGAAATTTTTGAAGAAATTTTTTCTTCATACAATTTTTTATCTTTCATTTCAATAAGAATTCTATGAGGCATGTCTTTTATTTTTGTTATATCAAAATATGGAGGTATTATTGCAGGATTCAAAAGTATTAGCTGTTTTATATTAGAATTATTAAGAGAAGTTTTTGCAGCAAGTAGACCTCCTAGTGAAGAACCAATTAATACAACATCAAAATCATTTCTGATTTTTTTTTCAATTCTTTTAATACAATCAGAAATAATCAATTCCTCTGGTTTACAATCCCGATATTTAATTGCCTTTGCTCTTAGAGTTTTTTGAAAGAGAGTTCCCTTTGTACTATTTGGTTCTGACATGTATCCATGGATATAATATAGCATTTTTATTTCCCCTTATTTTTTGAAATAAATTCAACAATTACTTTACGGTTTCTTGGTCCATCGCCTTCAAAAAAAAATATATGCTGCCAAGTTCCCAGAACTAATCTATTTTGATTTACAATAACATTTACAGATGACCCCATCAAACTTGCTTTAATATGAGCATCGCTATTTCCTTCACTATGATGATAATTTCCTGATTCTGGAACAATTGTCTTCAAAGTTGCAATAATATCTCTTTGAACATTAGGGTCTGCTCCTTCATTAATAGTAATACCAGCTGTTGTATGTGGAACATAACAAATAAGAAGACCATTTTCTACTTTTTCTTCGGATATAATATTTTGTATATCATTAGTAATATCAATCATTTCGTTTCTTTTTGAAGATTTAACTTTTAACTCCCACATAAAAATCAAAAATACAATATAACCTACTAATTAAAAGCTATCTAATTTTTAGTAATCTTTTTGAAGCAAACATTATTACAAGGGTAAAGTTGGTTAAATATGAAGCTAAAACCTAGTGCAATCCTTTTTGATATGGATGGTGTACTAATTGAGTCTCTAGATTCCTGGTGGTTGTCACTAAACGATGCACTAAAGGCATATAATCATAAGGAAATATCTAGAGATGAATTCATCGAAAAATATTGGGGTCATGATCTTTCTTATAATTTAGAGAAAATGGGAATTGATTATAAAGTGTTAAAATTTTGTAATAATGCATACTCTGATCATATTGAATCTGTGAATATATATTCTGATACAAAATCAACCCTAGAAAAATTAAAAGAATACAAAAAAGGCATAATTACTAATACTCCAAAGGATTGCACAAAACAAGTTCTTAAAAAACATAATCTTGAAAAATATTTTGATGTAATTGTTACAGTTGATGAAGTTGCAAGAGGTAAACCAAGTCCCGAAATTGTTTTTAAGGCATGCAATAGTTTAAAAGTTAATCCTAAAGAAGTAATACTTGTTGGAGATACAAAAAGTGATATAGAAGCTGGAAAATCAGCAGGTTGCACAGTTGTCGGAATAAATATTAAAGCAGATTATAAAATAAAAAAATTATTTGATTTAACAAAAATTATTGAAAAGTTAAACAATGTTTAAGTAGAAAAAAAATATAACAATATGGGGTATTATGGAAGATATTGAATTAATAGAATACGAAAAAGTTGATTTATCAAATAGTTTACTTGTTGTTGCTTTTCCAACTGTTGGACTTATTAGTTCTATTGCTGGGCATTATATAATTGATACCTTAAAACTTGATGAAATAGGAGCAATTGTATCAAAAGAATTTATGCCGGCAACAGTTATTCATAAATCAAAGCCTTCTCCACCTGTTAGAATCTATGCAGGAAAAAAGAAATGTGGAACAGATGGGTCTTGTGAACAACTTGCAGTAATTATTTCTGAATTTATGCCACCATATAATATAATTAAACCTCTTGCTGATAGAATTATATCTTGGGCCAAAGAAAAAGGGTGTAAAACAATTGTATCACTTGAAGGAACCCATGCTGTTGGAGACCGTAAAAAGGATTTCAAGGTTTTTGGAATTGGTAGCAATTCTGATATGAAAGATTTTCTTAAAAAATATAAAATTGAAGAAACAAAAGAAGGAATGATTACTGGAGTTAACGGAGTAATTCTATATCAAGGTGTTCTTTTGAAACGTGATGTTATTTGTTTATTATCTGAAGCACATTCTTCGTTTCCTGATTCACGAGCAGCAGGCAACCTACTAAATAAAATTGACATTATGCTTCCTTTGATTAAAATTGATCCAAAACCACTTTATAAAGAAGCAGAAGAAATCGAAAAGAGAATCAAAACATTCATGAAACAATCAAAACCAACTGCTCCTTCAATGCCACCTGTTCCAACGCATATGTACGGTTAAAATGATTCAATATGCACTCGAAAGATAAAATTTTAGAAAAGGCATACAATCTTGCTTATAAATATGAAGCGGAACGAGGTAGCTGCCCTCAATGTGTACTTTCTGCTCTTTTTGAAACATTAAATGTGGGTGATCCGAAAACAATTAAGGCATGTCAAGGTCTTGCTGGTGGAACATCATTAACTACAGAAGGGACATGTGGTGCACTCGTTGGAGGAATACTTGCAATTGGTTCACTTAAGGGTAGAACCTATGAAGAGTTTTGTGAGGGAAAATCAAAATCTGTAGTTTATAAATATACATCTGATCTTATTGATAAATTTATTAACGAATATGGTTCTTGTTTATGTAAAGATGTTCAAAAAAAGATATTTAATAAATCATATAATCTACTTGATTTAAAAGAATATTCAGATTTTGAAAAAGCTGGTGCTCATATTGATAAATGTCCTGAAGTATCTGGTAAAACTGCAAGATGGACTGCTGAAATTATATTAAAAATAATTTCTAAATGAATTAATTTTAATGAAAACATTTAAACCCGTCCAAACAATTATAATTTTGGTGGATGGGTATGGACACTGATGTTATTAGATTAATTAATAAACTAGATAATTCTGAAAAAAATATTCTTTTGGAGTTATATTTTAACAGTGATGGTGTTACAAAAAAATTTAATGAATCAAAATTTGAAAAAGAAACAATAAAAGGACTTGTCGATAAAAAACTAATTGATGCAAATATCTCAGAAGATGAAGAAATCCTATCACTTACTGCAGATGGTCTTAGTGTTTGCGGTTCAGTAATGTTTGAAATTATTAATGAAAAAAAGGATAAATTCAAAGAAAAAATACAAGATCTTCCAAATAGAGCCATTGCAACACTTATTAAAAGGGTAATGTGGAGAAATACAATTTCAAAAGAAAGTGGTCTTACAGATCAACTTTTAGAGTCTTATGAAATTGATGAAAGTAGTTGGTATGAAAAGGTTTTGTTAAATGATGAGTCTATTGTAAATATTTTAGATGGATTCTATGATATTCTTAAAAATATTGGATTTACAAAAAAAGTAAACAATGAATTTTTTTGTTCACCTGAGGTTGAAAATTTTTTAAAAGAACAATATAAAGATATAGTAGACCTGTCCTGGCTTGAAGAGGATTCTCTTAAATATTATTACTTTTTTTATGTTTATGCACAAGAGCAAAAAAACCTAATTAATTTTGCAGGGGATGGACTTGAATATCGATCTATGTTTTTTGAAGAAGATTCAACTGCAACAAATTATTGGTTAAAAATAAATCTTAATGACCCTCGAGCTTTAATTTCATCACTTGGCATTAGTGAAAATCGTATTATTGGTTTTCTAAAGGAAATGGAAAATAAAGAAATTGTTGGTGAGAGGTATTATCCAATATCTTCATTTTCGTTTTTTAATAAAGAGGATAAAATCTTTGTGATTAAAGATATTAAAAAATATATGGGTTTTATAAAGAAAAAGTTTCTAAAGCCAGTTGTTGACTCTCTTCTGGAAAAATAAAAAATTAACTGATTTTAGATGTTATACAGCAAACTTTTTAGTATATAAAGGTGTCTTTTTTCCATTTTGTAATTCTTTAAGAAACATTTAAAAATTAATTGTTAACAAAGTATAACTTGATAAAAAAATTAGGATGAAAGGTGATGATAAATAATATGGATAAAATAATTATTGGGGCAACCGCGATGGCTGCAACAGTAATAAGTATAGGAGTAAATGGTGTTAACCCTTTGCAATTTCTCTAAAAATATGTAATATTATAAAAGAAAATTGTAAAGGCTTATTTACTTTATAGTTTTTAAAAGAATCATCTGTTTTTGAAAATATGAAATCTTATTTTATCCAAATTCTGGTAGCCATCGCTCTTTATGAGTTTCTCTAGTTCTAAGAAAATAATGCTCTCTAATCGACCCTGGAAATTTAACACTTAATTCTTCTAAAATTTTAATTACGCTTTCCATGTCTTTAATATGGAATTCTGTTTCTAAATCAATATATCCAATTGTTGTGTTTAGACATTTAAAGTAAGGTATTTTCTTTAAATAATCGACAATATGTTTTCTGTGTGAGTGTTCGCTAAGATTTAATCTAAGATCGAAATATTGAAGATCTAACTTTGATATATCTAAATTGATTCGAAACCCCTTAATAACTCCAGATTTTAGTAAATTATCAATTCTATATTTTATTGTTTGTGAAGAGATTTTTAATTTTTCTGCAATTTCTATAAGAGGCCTTCTTGCATTTAAGGCAAGTAAATCTAAAATTTTATAATCAATTTCATCTATTTCTACTAATTTACCATCCGCTATAATCGTGAATTTCTTCCTATCCAACTCTTTATAGTCATTTATTAATAAATAGGATTTCTCGTATTCATCCGCCTGAACATAAATGGAAACTATTTTTTGTGAAATATATTTACCATATTTGTCAAGTAATTCATCATAAACCTGATAAAATTCATAAATATTTTTTATCCACAAAACTGTACCAAAATCAAAGGGTCCAGACATAGAGTAAACCGACCAACTATTTTTATATTTCACAAAATAATTAATAATTTCATTTTTTATATTTATAGGTATGTCCTGAAATTTTAAATAAAATCGATAAACAGAATATCCTAATTTAAATGCATCAATAACTGTAAAAAAATTTTTAATAATTCCTTCTTTTTTCATTCGGTTAATTCTATATGCTATGACATCCTTTTTTAAACCTACTTTTTTTCCAATTTGAGTATTTGATTGTCTACAATTTAAATCGAGTTGATATAAGATTTTTCTATCTTTTAGATCTATCTTTACCATCTTTTCAATAAAAAGAATATTTCTGCTATATTAGAGTTTTTCTAGAAATATAATCTACTGATGCAACGTGATTTGAGAATAAATATTAAAATTAAAGGTTGAATAAAAAAAATATTTAGAAATTAATTAAGAAATGAATAGTAAGAATATTTTTAAATAGATAACTTATTAAAAAATAGGATTTAAGGATGCACGAGAATTAAAAAAAAATGTATTATTATTGTCTATGCCTTTTGCAGGAGCCAATATTCCCTCAATACAGTTAGGCCTTCTTGAATCATATTTAAAAAAGAGAGACATTAATATTACCTCAAAACATCTATATCTTAAAGCCGCAGATATTTATGGTATTGATAATTACAACTTCTTAATTTATCCACCTAATGACTCATATAATGCACAGATGATTTTTTCAAAATTTGTTTTTCCTAATCATTGGAAACAAAATATAGACAAATTTAGAAATTATTTTAATAAAGAGGATAAAATCTTTGTGATTAAAGATATTAAAAAATATATGGGTTTTATAAAGAAAAAGTTTCTAAAGCCAGTTGTTGATTCTCTTCTAGAATAAACCACAAAATCTAAAATTTTAATGTTATACAGCAATCTTTTTAGTATATAAAAGTGTCTTTTTTTCATTTTGTAATTCTTTCAGGAAACATTTAAATACTAATTGTTAACAAAGTATAACTTGATAAAAAAATTAGGATGAAAGGTGGTGAGAAATAATATGGATAAAATAATGATTGCTGGCGCAGTTTTATCTGCAGTTGCTGCAGCTGCTACATATAAAATGATAGCAGGCCTTTAAAAAATTTAAATAAATTAAAAAGTCATTTTTGGCATACAACGAAGTTTATGTAATTTTTCTGTAATAAAAAATGTTTGTTTTTTTATTGCTCCAGAAAATTTATTGTTGATATCATCTAATATTCTCAGTATTTCATCAATATTTGTTACCACAAATTCAGGTTCTAGATCAGACCAACCAATTGCTAAATTCATAAATTCCAATTTTGGATTTTTACTCAAATAGTCTAATATAGGTTTTTTCTTTTTATGATCTTTTAGATATATATCAATTTTGTAATTTTTTAAACCAAATTTATCATAATCAATATTTACTCTAAATGCATTTATGATATCATTTTCAATTAAGCTTTTAATTTTATAATTAACACTTTGAGAAGATATGTTAAGCTTCTCAGCTAATTCAATAAGGGGCGATCTTGCATTTACAGCAAGTTCATTTAAAAGTTTATAATCAATATCATCAATTTTAATAGAATCAACACCACATAATACTTTATGAATCTCTCTATTTCCTGTATCATCTATCTCAGGTAGAAGGAAAGATTTTCTATATACATTTGCTTGGATATAAATTGAAATATAAAATTTGTCAAAAAATTCCTCATATTTATCTAATATATTATCCCAAAAATTATAGAATTCATAAATATTTTTTACCCATACAACAACATCTAAATCAATTTCGCTTTTTATCGATGCAACTACCCATGAATTTTTATAATTAACAAAATAGTCAATAATTTCCTTCTTTTTTTCAGGGGTGACATCTCTAAAATTGATATATATCCTAAAAACATCATAACCCAATCTAAATGTGTCAATATTTGCCCAATAGTTAATTATAACTCCATCTTCTTCAAGTTTTTTAATTCTATATCCAACAACATCTCTACCAAGTCCAACTTTTTTACCAATTTGAGCATTTGATTGTCTACAGTTTAAATCAAGTTCATATAAGATTTTTCTATCCTTTAAATCTAACTTTACCATCTTTTCCAACAAAACAAAAGCAATAAACCTGTATTTTAGTATTTTGATAGATTGCTAATTTTAGTTAAATATTTAAACAAATAATTTATTGAAAAAACAGGATGAGGATGCAAAACAAAGGAAAATCCGTATTAATTGTAGCTATGCCTTTTGCTGAAACCAGTGTTCCATCAATTCAGATTTCTTTAATTGAGTCTTATCTTAAAGAAAGAAATATAAATGTATCTTCAAAACATCTTTATTTGAAAACAGCTGATTTTTACACACTAAATAATTATAACTACCTGATAAATAGCCCAAATGATCCATATATTTCACAAATGATCTTTTCAAAATATTTATATGCTAATCATTGGGAAAAAAACTTTGAAAAATTCAGATATTATTATGAAGACATAATATCAAACAAAGAATTTTTAAAAAAATTTTCATTTGAAGAATATATCAAAAAAACAGATATTTTTTTAAACTGGGCACTAAAAGAAATCAATTGGGAATCATATGATATAATTGGGTTTTCTCTTAACTATGGACAATTTCTTCCATCACTTGCACTTTCTAAAAATATAAAGGAAAAATATCCTGAAAAAACAATAGTTTTAGGCGGAAGTACTACTATAAAAGAACTAGGTAAAAATGTTTTAAAAACCTTTGACTTTATAGATTTTATAGTATCAGGTGAAGGAGAAGAAGCGTTATATCTTTTAGCAACCGATTTTGAAAAATACAAACAAATTCCTGGGTTAATATATAGGGAAAACAAAGAGATAATATGGAATAGAAATGATAATTATATCAATTTAAATAATCTTCCATATCCAGATTTTCAATCCTATTATAACGATCTTTCAACAGCTTCTGATGAGATAAAACAATATTTTTCACTTTTTGGTAAAATTCCTATAGAACTTTCGAGAGGCTGCTGGTGGAATAGGTGTACATTTTGTAATATTCGAACTTATGACAAAAATTATAGGGAAAAAGAAATAAAACGATTTGTAGAAGAATTAAACTTTCTATCGGATAAATATAGAATGCTTACGTTTCAAATAATTGCAAATACCCTGCCTCAAAATGATTTCCACGATTTTTGTAAAAAAATAATTGAACTTGGAAAAGACTTTGATTTATACATTGAAGCAAGAGCAGGAAGACTGAAAAGCTCAGATTATACATTACTTAAAAAAGCAGGTTTTAATCATATTCAAACAGGTATTGAGACCTTTAGCACTAACCTTATTAAAAAGATGAACAAAGGTGCAAGAGTAATAGATAACATAGCAGCCTTAAAATACTGCAAAGAAAACAACATATCAAACATTTATAATCTGATAGTTAACTATCCAAACGAAGAAAAAATTGATTTCGAGGAAACAAAAAGAAATATCCAACTTTTCAAACAATATATTGAGCCACCACAAATAAGTAAATTTATAGTTGGATTTGGTAGTCCAATCTATGAAAATTTTGAAAGTTTTAATATTGAAAGCTTTGAACCAAAAACAATTGATACAATAATGTATCCACCTGAAATTTTAAAAAATAACTTTTTTTTCTTTAATCAGTTTAAAAGAAAGCATGAAATAAAAGAAAACAATTGGAAGAATTTAGTAATCTCTTGGAAAGATGAGTTTGAAAAAAGAAAAATTAATGCGGTGAAAAGAAAAACAACATTGACTGACTTGGTTTTTTATTTTATTGACGGGAAAACATTTCTTAAAATAATCGATGCAAGAAACCTTCAAAATGTTATGATATATGGTTTAAACAAACTTGAAAGAGATATATTTTTAGCATGCATTGATGTTATTTCCTTTGAGAGTTTAAAGGAGAAGTTTCCAGATGCTTCCGAAGAACAAGTTAAAGAAATTTTAAATAGTTTTGAGGAAGCTGGAATAGTTTTTAGAGAAAACAACAATTTTCTATCCCTTCCCTTAAATTATGGGATAATTAATAATAAAAGAGATATCAAAAGAGAGGACTCCTTAATAAAAGTATTAAATTAAAGATTTATTATTTGTTTTTGCCATTAATTCTTTTTGACTGAATTTACCGATAGTTTTTTATATCAGATGATATAATATTATATCAAGTGATATTTTTATGTATCAGCAATTTAATAGATATAAAATCTTAAGCATATTTTTTGATAGCCCAAATAAAAAGTTTCAACTAAGAGAGTTATCTAGAATTAGCAAAATTTCATTACCCTCAGTTAAAAAACATGTAAAAGGACTTTTAGAGCAAAAACTTATAAAAAAAATAAATAAAGGATTATATGATGGATATAAATCCAATTTTTGCAATAAATATAGGTTACTAAAGAGAAATGATTTGTTGTTAAGAATAGAAACATCTGGACTATCTCAAGAAATTGAAAATAGATGTACGCCAAATTGCATTGTTTTATATGGTAGTGCTGTAGAAGGAATGGATGATGAAAGGGGAGATGTGGATATATTTATTCAAAGTATCAAAAAAGATATTGAAATAAAAAAGTATGAAAATATATTAAAACGTGAAATTAATTTATTATTTGAGCCATATATAGAAAATGTTGATAGCAAGTTGAAAAATTCACTTGCAAATGGAATAGTCCTACATGGATTTTTAAAGGTTGTATAAAATGAGATGGGAAGATTGTCTTGATTATAAAGTAAAAAAGGTGAAAGAAAACCCTGAACAAGCAAAAGCCCTCTTCCAACTGGCTGAAAAAAGGTTGGAATCAATCAAAAAACGTAGAAAAGACGAATTTCCACAATTAATTATAGAGTCATATTATGAAGCCATCAAAGAATTAATATCTGTCCTATTAGCATTACAAGGATACAAAAGTTATAGCCACGAATGTCTTGTATCCTTTATAAATGAGTATTATCCAGATGCATTTGATGAACTTCAGATCAAGTTTTTAGATAATATGAGAAAGCTTAGAAGTGATATACAATACAGGGGAAGAGATGTAGCAGATGACTATTTAGAAAGGAATGATAAGACAATTGAGCAAATAATTAAAATTCTTTTAAATCTTACAAAAGAAGAGCTCATTTAGACTTCTTTTGATTTTATTTTAATATTATTGTTTTTCCTACAATTATTAATTAAAAATCTTATTTTTGGAATTTTGTAGGAATTTTTTGGTATGGGGCTTTATGTTCTTTTTATTAATTTGTTAATTAGAGGCAATGAAATGAAAGAAATGAAATGGAGGAATGAATAAGAATGTATTACTTCTTCTTAATATCTTATACTATTTTAGGAGCAGGTATAAAATATATTGACGAAGCATTTGACGAAAAAATTTTTAATAAAAAAAATGCGCTTGTCCTGGCACCTATCTTTGGAGTATTATGGGCATTTACTATGCTTATAAATCCAGTTTCAGCAACAATTTTATTAGCTGTTTTATGTGGAGTTTTTTTTAAAGGAAAAATTGACAACCTAGCTCATTTAGCTGGTTTTATAATAATAATGGCCTTAATTGTCATAGGTGGAGTAGAAATAATGATAATTCCTTTAATATTTCTCGGAATTTCAGCATTTATTGATGAAGTTGGAAATGACATTATTGATAAGTATAAATCCCGTTTAAATGATAACAATTATTTACATAATTTCCTTATCAAATTCTTTGACCACAGGTGGTTTATGAAAACAGCAATCTTAGTTATGGTAATTATAGGTATAATTCCGATACTTTTCTTTTTAGCTATGGTATTTTTTGACTATTCATATCTTGCAGTACGTATTTATAGTAAAAATAAACAGCGAAAAATAGATTCATTGAAAAATATAAGATCATACAAAGTTTGCAATGCAATATCATCTGCTATTGTTATAAAATCTACTACAAGTGACGTATCAAATGAATCATAAATTGTTGAAACTAGATTTTTCTAGTTTCTTTTTTTATTCAAATAAATTAATAAGCAAAATAAATATGAGTTAGTGGTTATGACAAATAAATGTGATGTACTTGTAGTGGGCGGAGGTCCTGCAGGAAGCAGTGCTGCCAGAGCAGCAGCAAAGAAAGGGCTAAAAACAATTCTAATCGAAGAAGATGAAGAAATCGGTGTTCCAATAAAATGTGCAGAGGGCATAGGTGCTTATTTAATTCCTTATATGCCATTTGATGTTCCAAAAGAACAACTTGAGTGGAAAATAGATGGCATTTACTTTTGGGCAGATGGTATCGCTATTAAAAAAGATGGTGGAATATGGAAAGGCTACTCGGTTAACAGAAGTAAATGGGACAAATGGTTAATTTCTTTAGCTAAAAAAGAGGGAGTAGAAGTTTTTACAAAAACAAAATTGGTTTCTTTTGAGTTTGGAGAACGAAACAACGTAATAGAGGCAATTGCAATAAGAAATGGTAAAAAAATTGTATTTGCTCCAAAATATGTAATTGGAGCAGATGGAGTTGAGTCAACAGTAATAGATCTACTCGAAGTAAGAAAAAATGTATCTGTAGGGCATGTAAAATCATATGAGATTAATAATTTAGAATTAAAATATCCTCGACACGATCAGATATTTTTTGGCGAATTTGCCCCTCGAGCCTACGCATATATATTCCCAATATCAAAGGATACTGCCAATTTTGGAATAGGAACAGTTTATAAAGACAAGGATTTAGATAATCTTTTCGAAGAATTTTTAGATATCCCATTAATCAAAAAACAAGTAAAAAATGGAAATATCACCATAGAAAAAACAGGTGATGCTCCTGTAAAAAATCTTACTGATAAAATCGTATACGGAAACGTATTTCTTGCAGGTGATGCTGCAAATCAGAATATTAAACCATTTATAGAAGGTAATATCCCTGGCATAATATGTGGAAATACACTTGGGGAATTGATTTTTGATATTCATAAAGGAAAAGAAAATCCGCAAAAATATGAAAAAATTATTAATGGAAAATTTAACCTAATAAAAGAGTCAGAAAAATATGTAGATATAGTTTATGGCGAGTCAAAAATTAAAAATAGAATTTATAATCTTCTAATGTTAGGATTGATGAGTGAAAGCGTTTTACCTAATGAAAAAGATATTGAACAATATGTAAGCAAAGGATATGATTTTTTAAAGAATTTTATTTTAAAAAAAGGTGGATATTTTGAAAAATAAATACGACGTCGCAATAATCGGTGCAGGACCTGCTGGATCAATGGCATGTAAAACCGTAGCTGAAAATAACATTAATGTCTTAATGATAGAGCGTAAGGAAAAAATAGGAGAACCAGTAAATTGCGCTGAAGGAATAAACAAATTTTTATTTGAAGAAACTGGAATAAAAAAAGATAAATCCTTCATAAAGCAAAAAATCAATGGAACAAAAATCTATTTTTATGATGAAATTTATGATTTAACATCTAATCAATGGCAGGGTTATACCCTTGATCGTAGAATTTTTGACAAATATTTAGCAAAACAATCTGAAGATTGCGGAGCAACCCTCATAAAAGGATCAAAAGCAGTGGGGATGAAAAAAAGTGGGAAAAAATGGCTGATCAAAATTAAGAGTGGAAATAAAATCAGGGAAATCGAAACTAAGATTGTAATTGGTGCAGATGGAATTGAATGTAATGTTGCAAAATGGGCTGAAATCGGAAAGAGATGGACAGTAGATGAATATGCCAAATGCTTACAATATAGAATCAAAGATGCCCAATTAAAAGAAAATGACAGATTTCATATTTTTTTTGCTGAGGAATTTCCAAATGGATATGGTTGGGTTTTTCCGAAAGGCAAAAGCTGTGCTAATGTTGGCGTTGGCATACATCCACAATTCAATACACTAGATGCAATATCGTATTTAACATCCGAGTATCAAGGTATAGACAATATAATTAATTCTATGTCAAAAGGAGAATATACAATTTTAGAAAAGAGAGGAGGGATTGTCCCAATATGTGGACCAAGAAATTGTGATGAAATAGTTACCGATGGCATTATGTTAGTTGGTGATTCAGCATCAATTGTGGAACCAATAACTGCAGAAGGAATAGAACCAGCAATCTTATCAGGCATTGCAGCTGGTGAAACTGCAGTAAAATCAATTCAAGCAGATTGCTGGGATAAAAAAACTCTAAGTGAATATGATAAAAATTGGAGATTAAAAAAATACAATGGCATCTTTTTGTTAGGAGAAGCATTTGATGAAGGAATGGCAATTAGAGAGAATTTTTACAAAGTATTTACAAATAGGAAAATTTCTAAAAGCGAAAGAAAAAAATTGATTTCCAATTTGTAAAAATGAAAAAATTAACTTATAGACAAAAGGTTAAAGGTTTCTTGCAATTGTTGTACTTTTTCACCAGGTTTTCCTCGATTTTCACCCATTGTATATAATACAACGAAATTATCACCAAAAATTTCTTTCATTTTATTTTGAGTGAAATTAATATTTTTACCTAATGTCTCTAATCTTGCACAACAAGAAATTGAGTATCCAAACAATGGATTTTTTATTTCCATAAGATCAATAGTATCATCAATGGCACCTATCAGTTTTTTACCAGAGGTATCAAGCAATTCTATTTCATCTGAAACAACATTGTGACTAAATACTAAATAATCTCCTAAAAAGATACCAACAGGATATGGATGTAAAATCCCTTCATCATCAATTGCACCAAAAGGAAAAAATGGAGTTTTATGATTAATTCTTGCATCTAACAAATCTCTAGGCCAACCAACAGCATCTAAATATTGATCTGTTGCAGGAGTAGCATCCAATTCTTTAATGATATAACTTTTCCATCCTTTCTTAGTAATTTTAAGTTTTTTTCCGGTTCTATTTAGACCATATCCGCCCTCTAATAAAATATCACGATCAGTCGCTAAACCTAATGCCACTACAGAATTTCTCAATAATTTCTTGTTATAAAATTGATAATTATACAAATAATTATTATCATCATTACTGCCACCTCCAATAAAATAATAATCATTTAGCTCTCTTCTTAATCCTAGTATGACTTCGCTTTCCCTGCCAACGCCCTTTTGCATGGTTATTTCTGAAGTGTGAAATAACAAGTCCCATAATTTTGGCACTATGTTACCTTTAATAACTCTTGTAATACCAAAAATCGGCAATTTTGGGTATTGACCTCCAGAGATGAAATTTAATAAAACTTTATTTTGATATTTGCTATTTTTTAAAGCTTCATTAATAGTTGAAGCACATTTTTTACCTGAAGAAAAGGGTCTTCTTTTTGTATTCTTCCCATATCCTATAGCAAAGTCCATATTTTCATATGATACTGCAAAGGCTGTTGCTCCTCTCGTAAAACAGCCCTTGGAATTAATAAAACCAGTAATTGTACCGCCTATTAAGGAAGTATAATCTGGCAATATGTCCCATACACCTTTTAAAAACTCTTCAAATCCACCATGATCTTTATAATGAATTGTTGAAAAAAGCAAGAAAAAATTAGGTGGAGTTTTTAATTTTTTAATTGTATTTCTAGCTACTTCTCTTCCTGCTTCTCGGGCTTCCCATTTTCTTGACATTCCAACTGAAACTTCAAACTCAGCTATATTTTATCCCACCCATAAATTAAGCAATAGCTAATTTTTCATTATCTTGTTTTTCCATTATATTAAGAATTTCTCTACGTGCATTCTCCATTTCAACTTCTAAAAGACCTTTATTTGAAAGAGCAGGAATTATTGCCACAAGTGCATTTTCTGTATCTGGAAAAATAAAGAATAACACTTCATAATCCTGCAGTCTAAATTCAATTTCACTAAGGCCTGCAGATGAATATTCACGAATTACTGTAAAAACATCGTCCATTGCTCTTTTTATAATATCCCATAGTTCCATTACATGAGAATCAAACTTACTTTGATCAGGCATTACACTAATCATGTTTTGTCGTGCAACCATACATCCTAATACATCATCAAGTTTTAACAGATCATCTAATACATATTCTATAGGATCATCTTGCATCCAACCACCATCTCCTAATAATCATCTATTTGTTATTTAAAAGACTTTCCTAAGAAATAATTATTATTAATATTATCCAAAAAAATAGAAATAATACTTCAAGGTTTTATTATAATCATAAATGTTGAAAATAACAATTATTGATGGGTATATTGATGAACCCACATGCCTTGGTGTTCCACCTTATATTAGCCCTTATCCTAGATATATTGTAGGTGCTATTTGGGATTTTGATAAAAAAGCAAATATATCCTATCTAACAATCGACCAATTAAGAAACAACAAAAAAAATTTTGAAATTTTACAAAAATCAGATGTTATAATCACAATTGCAGGAACTTCTGTACCAGGTAAATATCTATCAGGCTATCCTGCAAGTCCAAATGAACTAGTATCAATTATGAACAATTTTCAAAAACCTTTTAAAATATTATGCGGACCTGCTGCAAAATATGGATTTGGAATGTCAGGAGGAAAAAAGACAAGGAGCACTGATCTTGTAAAAAACATTTTTGATTTAATAATAAAGGGTGATGAAGGAATTGTTATATCCCAATTATTAAAATCTAATTTTAATCTTGATAAAATAAATCCAGCTGAATGTAGAAAAAATGCAAGTTTCATTAGAAATTTTGCAATAAAAGGTGCAGGTATTGTAAAAAACCATCCATATTTTCCAGATTATTTGATTACAGAAATTGAAACCTATCGAGGATGTCCTAGAAGTATTGTTGGAGGTTGTTCTTTTTGTAGTGAACCAAGTAAGGGCCCACCTGATTTCAGGCCAATAAATGACGTTATTGATGAAATAAAAGCACTTTATGACAGTGGTATTAGACATTTCCGTATTGGAAATCAACCATGTATTTTTTCTTATATGTCAAAAGATGCAGGAAAAAAGGAATTTCCTAGACCCAACCCAGAAGCAATTGAAAAATTATTTAAAGGACTTCGTAAAATCGCACCAGATCTAAAAACTCTTCATATTGACAATGCAAATCCTGGTATTATTGCAAGATATCCAAAAGAATGTAAAAAAATAGCAAAAACAATAATTAAATATCATACACCTGGAGATGTTGCAGCATTTGGTGTAGAAAGTGTTGATCCAATTGTAATTAAAAACAACAATCTAAAAGCATCAGAAGACGAGGTATTGAGTGCAATAAAGTTATTAAATGAGGTAGGTTCAAAGAAGGGAATTAATGGTATGCCTGAACTTCTGCCTGGCCTTAACTTTGTATTTGGACTAATTGGTGAAACAAAAAAAACATATGAACTTGACTATGAATTTTTAAAAAAAATACTTGATAAAAATCTTTTAGTTCGGAGAATAAACCTCCGACAGGTAATTCCAATACCTGGCACAAAAATGCAAGAGATTGGAAATAAAATTATTTCAAAAAACAAATCTTTATTTCATAAATTTAAAAGAAAAATAAAAGAAGATATTGAAAGACCAATGCTTCAAAAATTACTTCCCTTTGGAACTGTTTTAACACATGTTTATACTGAAAAACATGATGGAAAATTAACATTTGCAAGACAATTAGGCAGCTATCCCTTGCTTGTGGGTATTCCAGGAATTTTTGATTTAAGAAAATTTTTAGATGTTAAAATTGTGGACTATGGATATAGATCTATTACTGCAGTTCCATACCCTATTGATATAAATAACGTTCAAATGGAGACTCTTAAGTCAATCCCGAATGTTGGACAGAAAAGAGCATTAAGAATTATTAAAAATAGACCTTTTAAAAATAAAAGTCAGCTAATTGAGTCATTAGATGACCCTGATATTGCAAAAAAATTTATTAAATATATAAATATTTAACAGTGAGATATTTATATATTGTTTTAATACAGGTTTTTATATGGATGAGCTTTTATTTGAATCACTTGAAAAAAAAATCAATTATGAATTCAAAAACAAAGATCTATTAAAAAACGCATTAACCCATAAAACCTATGCATTCGAAGCAGAAATTCCTCTTGAGTTCAATGAGAGACTAGAGTTTTTAGGAGACAGTATTCTTGGATTTATTGTAGCAGAGCAATTATACAAAGAAAATCGGTATTTTTCAGAAGGAGAGTTAACACGTAGACGTTCTACTCTTGTAAATAATAGATTTTTAGCAAAAAGAGCTAAAGAAATAGGTATAGGTAAGTTTGTTTTATTTGGAAAAGGTGAAAAAAAACAAAATGGAGATAGAAATCCAACAAATCTTGCAAATACTTTAGAAGCATTAATTGGAGCAGTATATCTTGATTCTAATCTAAAAACTGTTAGATCATTTATTTTCAATAATGTGTTTTTTAAGAATTCTGAATTTTAATAATTGTAATATATAATAGATAATTTTAATAAATTAATGTTAAAATTAAGGAAAGGTTTAAATAAAATCATCTGCATTATTAAAATTAACGAGTGTTAACAAGGGGGTAGAAAATGAAAAAAATAATTCCATTTTTAGTCGTAGGAATATTTGTCCTTAGTGGACTTGGAGCTGTTGCCGGAACTGATGTTTTAGAAGATAAGTCAATATCTAATAAAATCAATTTTTCAGAACCAATTATAAAAACATCTGAAAATCTCATAACTTTAGATTTATCTGAAACAAATTCTTATATAATGGAACAAGGAAAACCAATGTTACCTAGCTATATGAAAACTTTTACTTTTCCATTTGGTACAAAAATTAAAAGTGTGAAATGTACACCAAAAAACATTCAAACTCAAACAATTTCTAAACAATTAATACCAACACCAGAACTTGTTCAGGTTGGTTTAGCTGTTTCTAAAAATAAAGAAACATCTATTAATTATGGAACAGAGATTTATCCCTCAAAATGGTTTGAATATGATGTTTCATGTGGACTTTATCAGGGTAATCTTAATATAATTGTTGAAATTGAAATATACCCTATTAGATATAATCCAAACCAATATGATATAAAATGGGCAAACGAAGTTGAAATAGATATTTCATATGAGGAACCTGTTGAACAACAATCATCCCGTGACCAATATGAGCTAGTTGTGATTGGGCCAGATGAATATAGCGATGAACTTGCACCTTTTATCACCCATAAAATTGGAAGAGGAATATCCTCAAAATTTGTTGGGTTAACAGAAATTTATGGAGGTACAGGTAGGGATAATCAGGAGAAAATTAAATATTATATAAAATATGCAATAGAAACGTGGGGTACAAGTTATATTTTACTTGTTGGAAGCGCTTCAAAACTGCCTCCAAGAGAAACCCATGTTGAAAGTGTAGATCCACCTGATGATGAAATATTTGTAAGTGATCTTTACTATGCAGATATTTATGATGGCGATAACAATTTCTGCAGCTGGGATTCAAACGGAAATGATGTATTTGGTGAATATAACTGGAATGGCAATTATGATGATGTTGACCTACATCCTGATGTTTATTTAGGAAGATTACCTGCTGTAAGTGGAAGCCAAGTTACAACTATTGTAAATAAAATTAAAACCTATGAAAATAATCAAGCTTACCAGCAAAATTGGTTTACAGATATGGTAGTATGCGGTGGAGATACATCACCAGGTTATGAAACCCTTGAAGGTGAATATATCAACCAAAAGGTAATAGATATGATGGATGGTTTTACAGCTACAAAACTTTGGGTTAGCAATGGAAAATTAACTGGTTATATTCCTAAAACCGGACTTGCATATATAAAAGATGCAATAAATTCAGGTTGTGGTTTTGTTGATTTTTCAGGGCATGGCAATACAAGGGTTTGGGCTACACATCCTGAAGATGATGAAAATAACTGGGTTCCTACTCCATCTGGTTATTTTTTAAGTTCAGATGTTGGTACACTTTCAAATGGTAACAAGTTGCCTATAGTTGCTGTGGAGGCGTGCTCCACTGCTAAGTTTAACAAAGAAACAAACACATTAAATTGGGCATTTTTACATAATTCAAACGGAGGAGGAATTGCGTCCTTTGGTTCAACAGGTCTTTCATGGGGATATGTAGGTCAAGGAATAGCTCAAGGATTAATAGGAAAAATGGGATTAGATACATTCAGAGCCTATAGATACGATGGTTCTATTACAGTTGGTGAAATGTGGGTTAATGGCTTAGAACGATACATAAAATCAAGTATGGACGCACTTGATTATAAAACAACCGAAGAATGGGTATTATTTGGAGATCCCACTCTTCAAGTCGCAGAGGAATCAGACCCACCTTCAAAACCTTCCAAACCCAATGGACCAATTAACGTTGAAAGAGGTGTAGAGTATACCTATACAACCTCCTCTACTGATCCTGACGGAGACAAGATATATTATCAATTTGACTGGGGAGATGGAACAACTAGTGGATGGGTTGGACCATTTAACAGTGGTAGTACTGGTTCTGCTAAAAAAAAGTGGAATAGCAAAGGAAGCTATCAGATAAAAGTAGCTGCAAAAGACACTCATGGAAAAATTAGTGTTTGGTCAGATCCATTAGATGTAAGAGTACCTAAGAGTAAAGAAATAAACTCTAACTCAATTATTGTTTATTTCTTAGAAAACCATCCAAATCTGTTTCCAATAATAAGAAATCTATTAGGACTTTAAAATAAGTCCTAAAACTCTTTTTTTCTTTTAAAAAGTTTTATAAACAGTAAACTATTGAGTTAATATATGCAGGAGAGAACAAAAGCCCAAATTACAATTGGTCTACTTGGATTTTTTGCAAGTGTATGGGTTTTATTTGAAGAAGCCAAGATATATGAAAACATATTTTATTCAGTTGGAATGATTCTATTATTACTAATTGTTATGCTAGTTTTATCATATGTTATAATTGCAATACTTGATTGGGTAAATATCTTTGATTTAAAAACAAATGCAATTCTAACATTAATTATTTTAACTGCATTTATGATAAATTTAACTATATTATTATTAAATAATTAATCTTGGAAATTTTTATTATTTATTTTTTTTAGAAGGTCTCTAAAATTTTCTTGACTTTCTTTGATAATATTTTCAATAATTTTATGGTCTGTATAATTTGTTATTACTATTGTTCCACCCTGTTTTCCATCTTCAAAAGTTGTAGGAACAACTTTTATTTTAAAAAAATAGGTATCATTGTTTTTTTGGAAATTTATATCTTGAATAAATCTTTTTCCTTCAAGTGCTTCATTTATACCTAAAAGTATTTCTGAGTGGTCTTTAAAAATATTTTTAATTACATTACCAAGTAAATGACCGATTATTTCTTCTCTTTTAATATTGATAAAGTCTAAAAATGGATTATTTACCATAGTAATTTTAAGATCTGAATCAAAAACTAAAATATAATCTGAAGTATAATTAAGCATATCTGAAATTGGAACTCTACGTGATGGGAAAAATACTTTAGCTGGACCAAATGTAATCATCTCTACATGACCAGATATCCGCATTATGTCTAAATATTTTGCAACTGAATTTCTGTTAATTTTAATTTTTCTTGAAATATCAGTTACCGTCATTCCTTTTGGATTTTCTCTTAAGATTTTTTTTATTAAGGAGATCTCGTTTTGATAACCATCCATTACTAAAGTATCTACTGATTACTATTTATGCATTTCTTTTTTGATTTGCATATATGCAATGCAATAAGCGAAATATTTATATACTATATTATGTATATAGGCATTGCAAGGCGTATATGCCTTGCAATAAGGTGAGGAGTAATGAATAACTTCATCTACAGGTCAGTAACGGTTTTGCCTTCAGGGAAAATTCTTATGCGATTCACATCTAACCCAACTGTTGCTGAAAAATTGGGGGGAGTATTAACGTGCCGATCTTGTTCCAAAGTGCATCCCATTCTTAATTTTGTTTCAAATTGGTCGGCACAAAATTTTTATAAAATGCATGATAGCAACTCATTTCCTCCTCTCCCTTCCCCATCTTCTTCCTAGAAAAAATGAGAGGTGCCTTCCCATCATATATCCCATCTCTCATTCTTTTTTTTATAAATATTTATTTCATTAAAACAACAAGATTAATAAAAAATTAGAGATATTGCTATAATGGATAAAATGAAAGTTGCAATAGTGACTATGAGACCTAAGATTGGTAAAAAAAAATCTAATCTTAAAAAAATGAAGGAATATATAGAAAAAACAAAAGCAGATATGTATGTTTTTGGAGAATTAACTATTTGTGGATACAATGTTAAAGATGAAATTCGAGATATTGCAGAAACAATTAGCGGCCCAACTATAAAATATATAAAAGATGTCGCAAAAAAAAATAAATGCTATATCGTTTTTGGAATGCCTCTAAAGGATAATAATGTTAAAGGTTTAATTTATAACTCATGTGTATTTGTTCATCCAGATGGTAAATTAGATGTATATAACAAGTGGTTTTTACCGACAGTTGGACCATTTGAAGAAAAAATATTTTTTGAAGAAGGAGAAACACTTACTTTAATAAAAACAAAATTTGGGAAAATCGGTTTAATAATATGTTATGATATATTTTTTCCAGAATTATGCAAAGCATATTCTATGCTAGGTGCAGATATAATAATATGTTTATCTGCAACTCCATCAGTTACAAGAAAATATTTTGAAACAATAATTCCTACTAGAGCCATTGAAAATACAGTATTTTTTGTTTATGTAAATATTGTTGGAACTCAAGAAAACCTTGTGTTTTGGGGCGGGTCTGAAATTAGAGATCCTTTGGCAAATCAATTAATAAAAGCACCATATTTTAAAGAAAGTATAAAGATATGTAATATTGATTTAAAAAAGATTGATTTTGCTAGGGCAAACAGACCTTTATTAAGAGATATAAGACCTCAAATATATCTTGATTTATATGATATTTCCCGCAAGCATAAAACGCCTACTAAAAAATGAGTAGTTTATAATATTTACAAAAAGTATTTACCTAATAAAAGTATTCGGGAATCCTGTCCCTTATTTTTTTGTTTGTGGGGAGTCAAGCAATGAAGGGTTATAACAACAAAGACATACACAAACTTGATTTAATCGCTGTTAAAATAAGAAAGCACATAATTGAAATGCTTTACAGAGCTAAATCAGGCCATCCTGGAGGATCTCTTTCCGCTGTTGATGCACTTGTAGCCTTATATTTTGCACATATGAATCATAACCCAAAAAAACCTAATGACCCAAATAGAGATAGGTTTATTTTAAGTAAAGGCCATGCAGCACCGGCTCTATATGCAGTACTTGCTGAGAGCGGATATTTTGATATCAAGCTACTTGGAAAACTTAGAACAATTAATTGTATGCTTCAAGGCCATCCAGTATGTAATTGCACTCCAGGTGTTGAGGCATCAACTGGTTCTTTAGGCCATGGACTTTCTTTTGCAAATGGCGTAGCTCTTGCTGGAAAACTAGATAATAAAGATTATCAAGTATATGCAATGCTTGGTGATGGAGAAACTGGAGAAGGTCAAATTTGGGAAGCTGCATCAGTTGCATCTCATTACAAGCTTGATAATCTAACAGCAATGATTGACAGAAATTTTTTGCAAATTGACGGGCCAACTGAGGAAGTAATAAGGCTTGAATCAGTTAGGGAGCGATGGAAATCTTTTGGATGGCATGTAGATGAGATTGATGGACATAATATTAGTCAAATTCTCGATGCTTTAAATGAAGCAAATACACGTGAAAGACAACCTTCAATGATAATACTAAATACAGTGAAAGGAAAAGGTGTATCGTTCATGGAAAATAATGTCGATTTTCACGGTGTACCACCAAATGAAATGGAACGAAATATTGCACTTGAAGAACTTGATAATTTACAGAAAAAACTGGAGGCTTTAATTTGAGTAAAAAGGAAATGGTAAATCCTCGAAAAGCCTATGGTGAAACTCTGATTAAACTTGGTAAAAAACATAAAAATTTGGTTGTACTTGATGCTGATCTTTCAAAATCTACTAAAACAATCCTATTTGCAAAAAAATATCCTGATAGATTTTTTGAAATGGGAATTGCTGAGGCAAACATGATAACAACTGCTGCAGGTCTTGCATCATGCGGAAAACTTCCCTTTGTAAGTACCTTTGCTGTTTTTGCAACAGGTAGAGTCTATGATCAAATACGTATAGATATTGCCTATTCAAGAGCAAATGTAAAGATTTTTGCAACCCACGGTGGTATTAGTGTAGGAAAAGATGGTGTTTCTCACCAGATGATAGAAGATATCGCTCTTATGAGAGTTCTACCTTACATGACTGTTATTGCACCTAGTGATGCAACCCAAACTGGAAAACTTGTGGAACTTATGGCAGAAACAGATGGACCAATGTATGCAAGAGTTGGTAGAGCTGATGCCCCCTTGATTTATTCAAAAGATGATTTAAAAGACATTAAAATTGGCAAAGGATTTACCGTTATAGACGGGTCAGATGTAACAATAGTTGCTACTGGAACTATGGTCGAACCTGCAATTGAGGCGCAAAAAGAGCTTAAAAAAGAAAAAATTTCAGCTCGAGTAATTGATATGCATACAGTAAAACCCTTAGATAATAAATTAATATTGAAATGTCTAAAAGAAACAAATGGGATAATAACTGCTGAAGAGCATTCAATAATTGGAGGATTAGGCGCAGCTATTGCTGAAATAATTGCAGACAATAATATAACAACAAAATTTACTAGAATGGGAATAAAAGATATTTTTTGTGAGAGTGGAAATCCTGCTGATTTACTTGAAAAATATGAATTGAATACTAAACACATGGTAAAAAAAGTTAAAAATATGTTAAAAAATTAGATTTCTAAATATTTATTAAGAAACTTATCCCATGCTGTATTTTTTGAAAAAGATATTTTTTCGTATGGTAAACTAAGTTTTAATCCATATAGTGGTTTGTTAAAAAATCTTCTATGTCGCGGGAAATAGATGCTAAGTCCATAAGAATGATCACCATCTAATTTATTTATTTGAATTGTAGCGTTTTTAATATCATTCATTAGTTTTATGCATTTATTTTTTAAATAGCTATCATCAATTGTAATATTTATTAATCTAATAAAATCATAAAGGTCTACATAGTCATCATATGCAAATATATTCAGTGCTAGCAAATGTTCATAGTATGGAACCAAAATATGATATCTAGAATCCCATCCACCAAATGTCCTCACAAGATTTCTTGATTCTCTAATAAAACTTTTATATTTATGAATGTTATTTATTAAATATATAGTAAATTCTTCTAAACTTTTAGTGATTTGTTGTATTTTATTTAAATCAATACCTACCAAGGAAGTCCTTATTGCAACTGTATGAAGCATTGGAAAAGGTAAATTGTTTAAAAAAATACCAAAAGGCGAATGCATTTTATAATAAACTGGGGAAATACTATCTACAACATCATTTACTATTTGTTCAGTTTCAATATTAGGATTAATCAATAGTTTTTCAATAATTTTTTCATTTGGCCATACAAACATAGGTGCATTATCTGCTTCTGATGCAATCATGTAATTCACATAAGTAGATATCTCATACGCCACTTCAATCATGCTTGTTAGGCACATATTAAAACTGATAATATCGATTTTTCTAGTACCGTTAAAAGTTATATTTTGTAATGCACATTTTAACTCTTCCATATCTACCATATATTTATTAAAGTTAAAATAGCTAAAATTTTGGAAGTCAGGGCATAGTCCCTGCCAACCAAATCCAGGTGACATAATAAATAGTGCATAATGATTTGCTTTGTAATCAGCAATAATATCATTACAGAATTTTTTTAATACTTCTGGTGAACTACTATCAACTTCATTAGGCCAACCATAACTGGCTCCAATATCGATCAGATTATTTTTTTCAACATAGTAAACATTTGTGTCACTTTTACCTTTGCCATCCCTAAAAACAACAATATTTATATAATCATTTGACCCAATTTTTGTAAGTTTTTCAAGATATTCATAGGTTTTATTTGAATATTTATTATTAACTGCCATGTAATACATAATTGTCCAATTTTTTAAGTTGTAATAAGATAATTTATCTAAATCAGAGGAATCTAAAAATAATGATTCATTTTTTGATTTTAAAACAATAGATGAACCTAATAAATTTGAAATTAATAACAAAACAGAAAATATGCAAAAAATATACATAAAAATTGTTTTGTTAAGCATAAATATTTCCCCATTTTATATTATTTATAAATTTTTTAATATTTTTTTTATAAATTTATAGAATAAAAAGATTATGATGCCTATTAAAAACTTTATAAATCCTTAAAAAATAAACCTAATTAAACCTTTGGTTTAATAAAAATTAAGAATTATTAATTCTATTTAGTTACAACTATTGTTAGAATATCTTTATCTTTTAAAACATGATCAAGACCTACTTTTTGAATGTCATGCTTTGCAGAGGGTCCTGATACAGATGCATATCTGAATTTTTCTTTAAAATTTCTATGAAGCTTTTTACATGCAATCTCAACTGTATTATTTTCTTTTAAAATTAAAGGTTCATCAAAATCAGCTTTTTTACCAACAGGTTTCATATATATTCGTATAAATTTAAGTTTAGAAAAAATTTTTTCTTTAAGATTTTTAAGTCCAGCACGATTTCTTGCAGAAATTGCAATTACGTCCCAACCTTTTTGTTTTATGTTATTAGTTGTAAGATATAAATCTTTTTTATTAATTAAATCTTTTTTATTAATAACCACAAAAGCAGGAAGATAAATCCTATTTTGTAAAAAGACATCAATAAGCTGGTCTTCGGTTATATCTTCTCTTAAAATTATTTCTGCATTTGTTACATATTCAGAAGAAATTGATTTAACTAAAGTTTCATCTAAATGTGTAAGCTTAACAGTAAATGAAACATTTATTCCTCCATGACCTGTTTTTTTAACTACAATATCAGGTTTTTTTTGATTTACTCGTATACCTGCAAAATGTAATTCTTGGGCCATTAAATCAAGTTGATTTATATTTTGAGCATCTATCATAAAAATAATCAAATCAACATTTCTTACAGCTGAAAGGATTTCTCTGCCACGACCCTTACCATTTGATGCTCCAGTTATTAAACCAGGTAAATCTAAAATTTGAATATTTGCCCCCTTATAACTCATCATTCCTGGTATTGCATCAAGAGTAGTAAAATCATAACTACCAACCCTGCTTTTTGCATCGGTCAATCTATTTATTAAAGTACTTTTACCAATACTTGGAAAACCAATTAATCCAACTGTTGCATCACCTGATTTTTTAATTGCAAAACCTTTTCCTTTAGCTCCAGTACTTTTCCTTTTTTCAATTTCTGCTTTAAGTCTTGCAAGCTTTGCCTTAAGTTTACCTATATGATGTTCTGTAGCTTTGTTTTTTTGTGTATTAAAAATTTCGTCTTCAATATTTTTTATTTGTTTTTCAACATCTGATGTGTCCATAAATCAGAAATTTGATATACTAAAGAGTTTAATAAAAACTATCATAATTTTTTGTAATTGATTATATATAAAAAAATAGCTTAATTTCAATCAAATAGTCCTTTAAAAAAAATTTTCCTAAAAATCAATAAGTCTAGTTATTAATCTAGTAAAAAAAGGTATTATTTCTTTATTAAATAAGAAGATTGCTTTATTTAATTTTATAATTTTTACATTCGTGAGCGGTTCTTTTGTTATTATAAAAGTTGTTGAGGATGAAATAGGCAAACTATCAACAACATAGTTGTCAGATTTTGATTTTAATAAACTTCCATATGAGTCGTACCAATATGCATTGAAATCTAGTTTAAGTTTAATTTTTGTAATATCATGGTCATAACAATTGGTAATCCTACAAGTAATTTTATTTTTATAAGATTTACAAAAAGATTTGACATATTGCCATTGTGTCAATCCATATGGAGAATAGGCTGTATTTAAATTGTTATATCGATGTAATTTCCAGTCATCACTGCCAATGCCAAAATCAAAGGCATACATATGCCAATCATCTGCTCCACATAACATCATTCCATTAACAATAGATGGAGGGGCAGATACACTTGAACCAATGTTATATTTCCATAATATTTTTCCTGAAATTTCGTCTAAAGCAAAAAAAGCCCCCTTATCAAAATCTCTAGTTCCAATGAAAAGTAAACCACCACTCAAGGTCGGAGAACTAATATCAATAGTAGATCCGATTTTGTTTTTCCAAATCAACCAACCATTAGTTGAATTTATAGCATAAACATAACCTCCTGTATCAGCAATAAATACCAATCCGTTATGGTAAGCATTAAATGACAATGGATTAGCATGTAAAGAATAAGTCCATATTAAAGACCCATCGGATTCAGTATATGCATTGATTTTTCTACTATAATACAATCCTAAAAAAATTCGCCCATCACCATCTGCAGTTATTGAATTATCCCAGGGATAAGAAGATAAAAAATTGTTACGTATTTCACTTCTATTTGTTGAATTTAATTTAACCAAATCTTGATTATTATCATCTATAGTTATTAAATTATTCCAAGGACAAGCTACAATAGATGTACTCCATATCTCACTTCCATCTGTTGCATTAAGTTTAACCAGCTTTCCATTAGGATGAGAAAATGCAGCATATATCGCATTATCCTTAAGCATAGGGATATTAGCACAAAAAGTAAGACCTGAATTATATTTCCAATTAATGCAACCATCTGTCTTATTCAAAGAATATACTTTTGAACCATTACTAAATGTACAAAAATAGATATTGGCATTATCAAATTGAACTGGCCCTGCAATACCTCCATAAACCTGTTTTTTCCAAATTTGAGTTCCGTTAAATCTTTCAAAAGCATAAATGTATTCATTTACAGGATTACTACCATGAGAGCAAGAACCAATATAAATAACATTATTGTCAATAACTGCACCTGCATAAGTAGGACCAGTTAGTTTACACCATAATATTTTCCCGTTTGTTGTATTTACTGCAAATAGTTTATCATGACCTGCTCCATGATTACTACAGGATCCTATATATGCAACATCATCAACATATGTAACAGCAGATTCTTCATAATTTGTACCTGTTGTATTTACTTTCCATAATAGTTCGTGACCATAGGAAATTCCGCCTATATCAAGGTTTATTAAAACATTTTCATAGTTTTTATTAATTGGAGAATTGGTATTTTTAGCAATATCTAATGTTTCTACATTTGTAGCTCCTAAAATATATGAATAAAATAACAATAAAATTAATATTAAACTTATCAATTTATTTTTCATATTGCCCCCTATTATAATCTATAATAGTTTATCATATATTTTTGTTGCTTTATAAATATTTGTTATTGAATAAAAACAAATTTTTTAGATTAATAGTATATTACATTTAGAACTTTTTCTTTCTTATAAGAAGCATTATATGTTTTTTAAAAAGATTAAATTTTATATTGTCATAGTTTAACTTATTTTTTTGTTATGCTGTAGTATAAAAAAATATATAACTTATTTTAATTAGTGATATGTGTGCCAGTTTTACCTATCAATGCGTCCCATCCTTTTTCTACACTAGAAATTATTACTTTTTTTCCACCAGACTTAAAAAATCTAAATGCAGAAAGTATTTTTGGACCCATACTGCCAACTGGAAATTGACCTTGTTCATAATATTTTTTTAAATCACTAATTTTCACATTTTTTAAAGCTTTTTGTTTAGGAGAATTATAATTTAGATATACAAATTCAACATTTGTTAGGATTAAAAGTAAATCCGCATTCACTGCTTCTGCAAGTCTTTCAGCTGCAAGATCTTTATCAATTACCGCTTCAAGTCCATTTAAACCCCATCCCTCTTGTTCAATTACTGGCATACCACCGCCTCCTGATGCAATTACAATAATATCATCTTCAAGCATTTTTTTTATTATTTCTCCTTCAACAATTGCTTTTGGATCGGGAGAAGGAACAACTATTCTCCAACCATCTTTTTGATGAATAAGTTTATAACCTTCTTTTATTAAATCTTTTTTTTCTTTATCGTCGTAATAAGGACCAATAGGTTTTGTAGGATTTTTTAAAGAATTATCATTTTCATCTACTAACACCTGAGTAATTAAAGTTATCACTGGTTTGAAAATATTTGTTTTTCGCAATTGATTTGATAGACATTGTTGAATCATGTAACCAATATACCCCTCACTTTCAGCAACACAAATTCCTAGGGGCATTGGAGGTGTAACATCTTTTGCTAAATCATTTTGTAGTAAAATTGCTCCTACCTGAGGACCATTACCATGAGTAACAACAATATCCCAACCTTGTTTTACCATTTTAACAAAAGATTGAGTGGCTTCTCTAGTATTTTCAAATTGATCATATATATTACCATCTTGGCCTTCTTTAATTAATGCATTTCCACCAAGTGCAACAACTGCTCGCTTCTTCATAACAGAGAAGGTAAAACAAATTGTTATATAAAAATTATCTATTTATAAAATATTTTTTTAAACACTATTAAATACTCTTTTAACATTTTAAAATTAAAATGGATTTTGAAGAAGAAAAAGTAAAACTTTTAAAAAAATTAATAGGGGAGAGACATTTATACTCAAAAGAAATTGAAAAAGCGTTTTTAGAAATAAATAGAGAGATATTTGTTCCTAAATCACAAAAAAAATTTGCATATATAGACACTCCATTACAAATAGGAGAAGGGCAAACTATTTCAGCACCTCATATGGTAGCAATTATGTGTGAGGAACTTGATATAAAAATTGGGCAAAAAATATTAGAAATTGGTACAGGCTCAGGTTATCACGCAGCAATTGTATCAAGAATTGTTGGAAAAAAAGGACATGTTTATTCTATTGAAAGATTTTCATCTTTAGCTGAAAAAGCCAAGAAAAACTTACAAAAAGCAGGAATTAAAAATGTTACTATTATAGTTGGCGATGGTTCAGAAGGATTACCTGTTCACGCACCATATAATAGAATATTTGTTACTTGTGCATCACCTGGTATACCTCCTCCTTTAATAGAACAATTAAAAGACAAGGGGAAACTAATGATACCTGTTGGAAAAATGATATGTGATTTAGAATTAATTATTAAAAATAAAGAAAAAATTGTCAAAAAAAATCTAGGTGGATGCGCATTTGTACCATTAATTGGAAAATATGGTCATTAATAATTAAATTTTATATGGTACTTTTTTAGATACAGATTTAAACAAAATATATATTGAATAGATTCCTAAAATAATTGTAATAGGAATTAGTATTAATTCAAAATGTGCCTCTCCAAATTTGTTAATATCAATAATTACTTTATAACCTTGGAAATATGCCGATAAAAATGTAATAAAAAGTACCATACTATGAGAAATAAGAGAAGCAACTCCAATGCCGATAATAATTGCTTGTAATCGTTTCATTATAAATCTAATATAATTTTTATAATGCTAGATATAAAGGATTTGTTATACAATAGTTACCGACTTTATAATACAAAAGTTACCTAAATAATGAAAATTATAATTTATATTTGATATCCCTAAGAAATTTTTTCCTCCAAGCAAGTTCTTCTTTGTTTTCAACACCTTTTGGAATAAAGCCGTCTATTACACCAAGAATTCCTCTTCCCAAACCATCTTTAATTTTTGATTCAGCAATTATTACTTTTGTTGGGTTTGCTGTTGCACAAAAAATTCTGCAGACCTCAGGAATATGTTTTATTGAATTTAAAATGTTTAATGGAAAGCAACCTTTTAAAAAAATAATAAAAGAATGCCCGGCTCCAATTGATAAAGCGTTTTTTTCAGCAATTTTAATCAATTGTTCATCATTTCCCTCAGTTCTAATTTTACATGCAGCACTAGCCTCACTAAAAGCTACACCAAATTTAGCGTTTGGAACACTATTTACTATTGCTTCATATATGTCTTCAACAGATTTAATAAAATGAGTTTGCCCTAAAATAAAATTCATATCATCAGGTTTATTTATTTCAACAATTTCAATTTTGATATTATCCATTTAATTATAGCCCCCCTGCAAATAATGATGTTTATGAAATTAGATAGGTATTATTTAAAGATTATAAAAAAAGAAAAAAAAATGGTTTTAGTTAATTATTGGTTTTCGTATTTCTCTTTAATATCTTTTTCATCTGGTTTTATTTCCTTTGATTTATCCTCTTCTACGTATAGGATTTTTGTTTTGAATAAAAATGCAAATATCAGAATCGTTGCTACAACAACGCCAATAACTGCGAAAATCCATGGAACCTCTCCAACTGGTTTTTTTGTTTCTTTGTTTTCAGGTTGAGTTTCAATTAATTCGTTTCCAGTAATTGCAAAAGTTGATGTTCCAATAGTTACAGCTTGATAATATACGAATTCAGCGGATTCATATATTCTATTTGTTGGCAATTCTTGCCATGTTCCATTATGGTATCTCATTAGAATTACTTCGTCTTTTTCAATGTTATTTTCTGTAAACCATGTTTTATTTATTTTGAACCTGATATCAATAGATTGGACTTTATCTTCCTCAATGGTTTCGTTATCTGATGTTAGATCTATTTCTAAATAAGCATAAATGTGTTTTTTCTTTTTTGGTTCTTCTTCCGGTTCTTCTTCTATCTCACTTGGTTTTTCAGGTAATTTTTCAACTGTTATCTTTACATTACTCAGATTACATGCTGGGGTAAATGTTACTCCATCCAAATCTGTACCTTCGAGCTCTTCTGAAGAAAGTTCTTCTGTTTCACCTTCTGACATATTTTCAACAATTTTTACAGCAGCAATATTAAATGTTTTACATGACGATTGTGTGGTTTGATCTGCTGTGTCTATTGCGCTGACTGAATATTTAATTGTTTTTCCAGTTTTAAATGGTCCAATTGTAGCTGAATATATATTACCGCTTGAGCTGGTTATCGCTTTTGTATGATCTGAACCATCATTCCAATATAAGTTAGCATCTGATATACCAATATCATCAGTTATCGTTGCTGAAATTGTTACCATATCAGTTTTTGTTGGTTTTGCTGGTGAATGCTTAAGTCCAGTTATAGATGGATAATTATCTTCGTTAGAATCAGCTGTAATTGTTATTTTTACTGTTCTAGATTTGGTTGAATCACTATTATCTGTAACAGTTAAAGTAACTGTATATTCACCAATAGTGCTATAACTGTGTGTTACAGTTTCTCCTGTTCCTGAACTTCCATCACCAAAGTCCCAAGAATAAGAGTATGGTGATTTTCCATTTGATGCAGATCCAGTAAACTCTATTACAGTACCAACAGTTGCTTCAGTTGAACTGCTGCTAATACTTGCAGAGAAACCATCTCCTCCGCCACCAGTGTCTCCACCGCCGCCACCAGATCCATCAGCCTCTGTTGTAAATGACCAAATTGAACCTGCGGTTCCAATACTATTGTTATCATATGTTATTATCATCCAATAATATGGTGTATTATAATTCATATTTCCAGTGTCATAAGATGTGGCAGTTTGGCCAGAGGAAACTAATGGTGGAGGAGTACTACTACCGAAATAGACATCATATGTTGCATTAGCAGAATCATCCCCATCAAGATCACCACCATAAGTCCATCTAATATCTGTTGTTCTACTCTTATCCCTTGAATTATCAGCTGGTGAAGAAATAATTGATGCATTTGGTGGTGTGTTGTTCTGACTATAATAGCATTCAGTATCATTGGTAGTTGGTGCAGTCTCTGTTTTTGTTGAATTATCCGCTGCTATACTATAGAAACGATAATAAGCAGAATCATTTGTATTTGAAAAGTTGAAATTCCATGAAACGCTACTCCATGGATCGCTATCCACAGCGTATTGATATGGACCTACCCAAGAATAATTATTATTGCTATAATAATAATATAAAGTAGTATTTTTTAGACCTCCTGCATCACTTGCACTTCCACTAATTGTTAGTAGGTCTGATGAGCTATGCCAATACGGGCTAATTGTAGTTACACTTGATATAGGCGCTGTATTATCAATTATCTTACTGCTATCAGTCGTTGGGTAAGAATCTAGATTATTTGTTGCATTATCTATTGCATAAACACTAACTGTAAATCTTCCGTCATAAGTTCCATTATTAAGGATTTCTAGAGGATGATACCAATGAGTATTATCAGTTTTTCTCATTGGTATTATAGAAAGATCTGTTCCTTCTGTATAATCAATTGCAATTTTAACAGAAGATTCATCTATTCCAGATTCGCTTTCTGTAAAGTTTGCATATATTTTTATTTGATCGGGATACATATAATATGTTTCAGAATTGTTAAATTCAATAGTAACTGTTGGAGCAGTATTATCTATATTTAATGTAAAGTTTAACCAATTTTGTCGACTGTTACTGTTTATTGCATAGATTTGTATATAATGCAAACCATCTGAGACAGATGTGGTATCAAATGTTCCAAGAATATCGTTTGAAACTTCAGATGTTGAACTAGTAATCTCAGTCCAAGATATTCGATCTGTTGATCTATTTATCCAGTATTTTGTGAGATCATAATATCCTCCACCATTGACTGTACCGTTAATATTTATTGTTCCTACAACCCAACTTCCACTTGTTGGAGAAGTAAGTTGAATTGTGGGAGAACTTGCATTAATTGTAGTATATGTATCACCATTGCTATCATAATCTGTTTCAACATTTGCTTTATTATCTGTTGCAATTGATCTGAAATAATATGTATATCCTGCAGATCCAATATCAAATGAGGATGACCCACTACTTGATTGCCCTATTAACCAACTAGTCCATGTACCTCCTGAACCTTCTTTATATTCAATTGCTACACTATCAATTCCACTTCCGGTATCTGAACTTGACCAAGATACATCAAAGGGAGACACAGAATAAGTAGATAACGAATTAACTGATGATGTTGGAGGAGTATTATCAATATATTTTGAATTATCAGTTGTGGAGGCTAGACTATTACTTGCATTATCTTTTGCAGTTATACTCACTGTAAAGTAACCAGTATATCCACTACCTGATGGTATTGTTAAATCATAATACCAATGAGTATTATTCGTTTTATCCATTAGAGTAGCACTTAAATCATTATCACCTGAGTAATCTATTGCAATTTTTACAGAGGATTCGTTCATTCCTGAACGTTCTTCTGTGAAGTTTGCATATATTTTTAGGTTTTCACCATCTGTAAAGTAATTAGATGATGAATTATATTCAATTGTACATGTTGGAGATGTTGTATCAATATAGATATATGATGTCTTTACTGATTCGCTTTTTCCTGCAACATCTTTTGAAAAGTATTTCAATGTTCTAGTTCCCTGAGTTGTGAAAGTAATTGGATTACTATATTGAGAGGATGATGTTGTTGGTGTGCTACCGTCTTTTGTATAATATGTTTTTGAGACTCCACTTGTTTCATCTGTTGGTGTTAATGTAACTGTAACGGGAGTATTCTTTTGCCATGTAGAAGGTGCATCATCGGTTGTACTTGGAGCAGTAGTATCAACTCTTAACGTCTTTTGTTTTACAGGTAGTTCTATATTTGGAGTAGTATTCTTATCATATGAATAATATTTAATAGTCCATATATCATCGCCAAGTGGATTATCTCCTCCTAGAGTAAATGGAGAAGTGTATTGAGTTCTATTATTATTTGAGCTATTAGTAGGATCACTTCCATCTGTTGTATAATATGTTTTGTTTACACCTTTACCATTATCTGTTGCAGTTAAAGTAACAGTAACTTCTGAAGTTTGCCATCCTCCTGGTATATTATCAGTAGTAGATGGTGCTTTGTCATCTATAGAAGTGCCAGAAGCAACAGTTACACTTTGATTTTCATTTGGTGGAGTTGCGGTATCAATTGCTGTTACTGCATAATAAAAGGTTGAACCATCTGTTGCATCTTCATAATCATATTCTGGATCTGTTCTAGAGGTAATTGTTGTTAAAAGTTGTACTCCACTAGCAGTCACATTATTAAAAGTAGATGTTTTCATGTATACTTTATAGCCAGCAAAATCAGGAGCATTTGACTGATTCCAAGATATAGTAACTGTTTTTTCTGCGTTTGCTTTATCAGTAACTGAAAGACCTTCAATTGCATCTGGTGGTGTGGTATCTGCACCAGAGGAAGTAGCAAATGTTTTATCAATTGATGTTGCAAGATTTCCAGCAGAATCCCTTGATTTAACTCTATAATGATAAGTAGTACCAGAGGTAAGACCAGTTATTACCCTCGAGTGACTTTTTACTTTTGTAGTATTTGAACTTTCTGAACCATACTCAACGGTAGGACCATATTCAACAACACTTGTTGAAGACTCATCAGTTGACCAAGTTATAGTTGCACTAGTAGAAGTTGTTCCACTGCTTTGGATATCGTCCAAAGATGGAGAAGTTGTATCAAGAGATATATCATCACTAACCGCGGTAGCTAAATTACCGGCTAAATCTTTTGTTTGGAAATAAACTGTTTTTGTTCCAGTAGTAGAAGTTAAATTCCAGTCTGTTCTTTCTTGATTAAACGATTCCCAATTAGACCAACTTCCTCCAGAGTTGTTAAAACGCATTTTCATAGTATATGAATCAGACGCACTAAGAGTTAAAGTAACAGTTGTTGAATTTGTATATGGTTGATTGGAATTAATAGATATATCAAGGCTTGTTGGAGCAGTGGTATCAAGAGTTATATTATCTGAATAGACATCAGAAACCATCCCGGCTCTATCCTTTACCTTAATATAAACAGTTTTTATTCCATCTCCTGAAATAGACCATTCTTTAGAGGTATTATATTCACTCCATACCCTGCCAGTAAATGCAATTGTGTTTGAAATCATCATATATTCGATTTCACTTGTTGCGTCTTCAGCAGAGATAGATAAAGATACACTTTCATCATTTGAATATAGACTCGGAGTATCTCCTTTTCCAGTAATAGTAATATTTACATTAGATGGTTTTGTTCTATCAAGTGTTATTCCATCACTTACAGAAGATGCAATATTTCCTGCTACATCCTTAGCTTGGAAATATACAGTCTTTGACCCATCAGTGGTTGTAAGAGTCCAATCCCTTGAACTTTGGAAATCCTCCCAGTCCGTCCAGTTACCACCTGCATTTTTAAATCTCATTTTTTTATCAGAAGAATCTGTTGCAAAAATTGTAGTAAGACTAACCAAAGTCGAGTTAGTATGTGAATCTCCACTCGCAATTTCTAAACTAGAACCAGTTGGTGCGGTTGTATCAACAACTACTGTTTTTGTAGTATCTGATTCATTTGCTTGTATACCTGTCGCCTCATCAGAAACCTTAATTCTATATGTTCCATCAATTAAAACAGAGTTGTTATTATCTTTACCATTCCAAGTTGCAGTATATGTTCCTGAGCCAGGGGATGTTTCGGATAAAGACATACCTGTCTTTTTAATAGCATTTGTTGAGTTGTAAATATTAAGATATAGATTTTGACTACCAGTTGCAGTAACTGTTATTAAAGTGGTATCTTTTGTACCATCAGAATTCGGACTAAATGGATCATTTGAGGTAGTAATCTGACTAACTCCCATATCAGTTAAAGGTGCGACTGATTCATTTTCAAAATCAGTGAAATTATATGAAGCGGTTGTAATAACATTACTTGACTCATCTAAAAGAATCCAATTACCAGATATATTTGCTCCAAGTCTAACATGACCTAAAACATAAGGTCCATCTTTTTCCTTTGCATAAATATCACTACCTTCAAAGTACAAATTGATAATATTTTCTCCAATATCCCAATAAGTAGAATAATCACTATTATTTGAATCAGCAGTTATCCATTTCGATCCGCCACTTGAATATAAATCTCCATGTAAATCGAAGTCTTCACTTGCAGATGTTACATTTACTTCAACTGATATTTTTAGATAATCATACAATCCATCACCATCCGAATCTAAAACAGAAGAACTATAGTTTGTATTTAAAAAACCATCTGCAACATTTGTATAATGCTCAAATTCATTATAACTATAAGGTGGTGTGGTAAATGCATTTGTAGCACGAGCAATCTCACCTACACCTGGTTCAAAAATAGATATAAATGAAATTGTATATGGACCATCTAATTTCTTTGAATAAATCTTTAAACCATCAAATGAAAATGTGATAGGATAAGTATCAATATTATAAGTAGTTGAGGGGATATTTTTACCTGCTATAAATGAACCGTTACGATCTACTAAACCTGCAGATATTTCATATGTTCCTTGATTATTAAAAGTAATATCTGCAGTAATATTCAAAACATCATAATATCCATATCCTTCTTCTCCGGGCTCATCATAGTCTTCAACTTCACCAAGGCTTACTGTACCAAATGAAACACCTGCACCAAAATCACTATAGCTATAAGTTCCCTCTAAATCATCTAGGCGAGTATCAATGATAGTCCAATCACTTGTTCTTCTCATTTCAATATAAACCTTTTCAGGGTCTTTTTCAGAAGCATTAATCATACTGCCATCAAAAATTAAAACAACTTCGTCTACTCCACTTACACTTGTTGAATTCTCGTCCCAGGCGATATCTATATAGTCACCTGATAAAAGCCATCCACTATATTGATAATTTTTATTTGATGCTGAATAAGTGCTAATATTAACTTGTAGATTACCCTCAGCAGTAGTTGTATCACTTGTATCATTAATACTACCAGATGGCTTTGAAAAACTACTAAAGCTATAAGTGTTTGTTGTGTATCTATCAATTGAGTCAATTAAAGTATCAGTTCCAACCTTTCTAAGTTCAATTCTTACATGATAAGGACCATTGATTTCTTTTTCATATATTTCACTTCCTTCAAACGTCAAGCTAAATTCTTGTTCCCCTGTAGCACTAACTTCAACATTTGTAGAATTAAATGATATCCACTGCCAGTTCCAATCGGATTCTTTATGTAAATCTCCATTTATTTGATATTTACCTGAAGTTGTGGAATTAACCGTTACATTAATCTTAAGATTTCCATTTACAATAGAATCCTCAGAACCATCGATTAAATCTGAAAGTTCGACACCGGCACTTGCAAAATCAGTGGCATTATATAAATTTGTATCATATGATTCAATAACATCATATTGCCTCCATTCACCAGTATTTGAATTAAGCTCTATTCTAACTTGATACGGACCATCAATTCCTTTGTTTCTAATCTGTGAACCATCAAATAATATATCATAATATTGTATGCCAGATCCATTATGAGTAATTGTTTCTCCTTCCCAGGCTATACCTTGCCAGTTCCACCCAGATTCTTTATGCAAATCACATTGTAACCAATATTCACCTGCAGTTGAGGAATTAACTCCAACTGTTATTTTTAAGTAACTATACGAACCAGTTGTTCCCACTCCTTCATCAGATGGATAAGTATCATTTTCAACAAAAAATATTGTTGATCTCTGGAAATTTTCATAATTATATGATTCAGTAGAATAATCTTCTAATGAATCAAGCATTGTCCAGGAGCTTATATTATGAATATTAACTCTTGCTTTATAAGGACCATTTATTCCCCTGTCATATATTCTTTCTCCATCAAATTGGACCTTAATTTCTTGCTCGCCAGTTTCTTCAATTTCCAATTCTTGACCACTCCAAGTAATCCACTCCCAGTTGTAACCAGTTACTTTCTCAAGATCACCATGAATCCAATAAGTCCCAGGCTCATTACAGTTAATTGTAAGATTTAATTCAAGATAGTTATAATAGGAATCAGCATCGTCAGTATCATTACCCCAATCTTCAACACTTAAAATTGTTAAATCAGGCTCTGCAAATTCTGAATAATCATAGCTATTTGTAACATATCTTTCCATAACATCCTGTTCAGTCCATGTATCCTGATCTCTTAATTCTAATCTAATCTGATAGGGTCCGTTTATTTCTTTATTTCTGATTGTTTGACCACTAAATATTATTGACACATTCTGCTCTTGACCTTCTGTTAAATTGTCGTTTCCTTCGTTACTTTCCCATGCAATAAATTCCCAATTCCAACCGGATTCTTTATGTAAATCTGCTCCTACCCAGTAATAACCAGAACTAGTACAATTAACTGTTACATTTACCTCAAGATCTCCATCGTTTGTTTTCCTATCGTAAACATTTACTATCTCCGCACCTGAAGTCTGGAAAGATTGATAAGAATAAGACGATGTCACATAAGGTTCATAACTATCAATTTGTCTACCATCATCTGTTCTTAATTCTATTCTAACTTTATATGGACCATTTATACCCTTATTTCTAATTTTCATACCATCGAAATGTAATACTGCAACATTATCGTCAGAATCCAAATAATCATAAAATTCAGTATTATCTATCCACTGCCAACCAGTTTTATCTGAAAAAAGTTCCCCTTCTACTCTGAAATATCCTTCTGTATCTGTATCTAAGTTAATTGATACATTAACATCAAGATAGTCATATAAAATATCAGAATCGTCTGAATCATAACCCCAATCTGTAATTCCATTTTCACTTGTATTTATAGAAGCAGAAGGAGCATCAAAGTTATCATAAGTATATGCAGTTGTTTCAAAGTTATCAATACAATCCAAAAGATTCCAATTGCTTGTATCCCACAATTCAATTCTAACTGAATATGGCCCATCAAGTTCGCTATTTCTAATAACTTCAGAGCTAAACTGAACATTAACTGTAGATTCACCTGTATTTATACTTGTCCAATTATTAGTCCAAGAAATCCATTCATGATGATAACCTGTTTCTTTTCTTAAATCCGCTGAAAGTTCGATATCTGTATCTTCTTGAGATATCACAGGAATATCAATTGATAAATAATTATAATCTCCATCACCATCTGTATCAACTCCAGTATCTGAAATACTACTTTCATTAATTTCTATTGATGATCCAATAAAATCTGTAGATTCATAAGAAGAATCTGTATTTCCATAATATCTTGCAACACGTTTATTATTATCTAGGTTTTCAACTTCCATATATAAATTATAAGGTCCATCATATCCTTCAGAGCTAATTCTTTCGCCATTAAATTGTAAAGTTATAGGTTCTACTATATATCCATCAGATACATCGTCTGAACTTATTGTAATATAATAATTTTTCCAACCTAACCAAAACCAATTATTTGATAATTCTTTACTAAGATCGCACCATATCTCATAATTACCTGCACTTGAGAAGTTAACATCAGCAGTTATATTTAAAAATTCATATTTTTCATCACCTGAATTATTAAATCCTTCGTCGGATACTGATTCGATTGTAACGCCACTATTACTAAAGTCAGAAGTTTTATATTTATTATTAGACTGAGTACTTAAATGATCTAAATCTGTCCATTCATTAGATCTTCTTACCCAAATATCGATATCAAACTCAGTTCCATCACCTGAACTAAATAAGTCTTGGATGTCCTGATTAAGACATTGTACACCATCAAGAATTTCTATAGTATCAAATGCTAATTGAAATGTTTGTGGGGAATGACCTGCTGTCAAATACTCATTATTATACCAACTACCAGCAATATAATTCCAATTATATCCACTTTCTTTATGTAAATCTCCACCAATTTCATAATTTCCTGTTTCGTTTACCTGTAAAGAAACATTTACTAAAAGATATTCTCCATTTTGCATTAAATTATCTTCTAAAGATCCAGTAAAGTAAATGTCCCTTAAATCACCCAATCCAGCAAAGTTATATGATTGTGTCTCATAATCATCTATGCTATCCAACATGTTCCAATCAGAGTCAAATATTTCAAAATTAATTGTAAATACACCGTTATATCCTGATGATTGTATAACTGATAAATCATAAGATAATGTAACCTCTTGTTCACCTTCAGTATAAAATGTTATTGGTTCTTCTGTATCAGTTATCCATATCCAGTTATTCCAACCTCCTTGGTTTATAACTTTATGTAGATTTCCATTTATATAAAAAGTCCCTGTTTCAGAAGAATTAACCTTAAGATCTATATTTAGATATTGACTATCATTTGAATCACTTGGAAGTGAACTATTTTCTATAAACCTAACAGATGGTTGGTCAAAGTCATTAAGATAATAATAGTTATTAGTTTCAAAATTAATATAATCAAGATCGCTATAACCACCTTGTTGTCTCAGCCATAGATCAACCCCATAGTAACCTTCTTGTTCACTATTTGATATTTGATTACCGTTAAAGTACAATGTAATATTATGCATTCCTGTAGATGAAGCAGTATATTGTGAATCACTCCACGTTATCCAGTACCAATTGTCATTAATTTCTTTATATAACTCTCCAGATACTTCATATGATCCAACACTGGAAATATTTACAACAACAGTAACTTCTATACTATCATATAATCCATTGTCATCTTCATCAAATCCGGAGTCATAATATGTACCTTCAAAAATTGCACTTGGAAGTGAAAAATCAGAATAATTATGATAATTTGTTTCATATTCATTGCCTCCTAACCACTGCCAGGGATCTGTTTTTTGTAAACCAACATGTAGTTGATAGGGGCCATTAAAGCCAGCACTATATATACATTCACCAGAAAATGTGAGATTTAATTCAGTTGTTCCCTCAGATAAAGTTTCCTCAGACCAAGTATTTGAAATCCAATACCAATCAGAACTATGTAAATCTCCATTTATTTCATAATCTCCGTCATTACCTGAAGAAACATTTATTAGTACACCAATAACAAGATCTCCATCTACTTCCCCATAATCATTGATTCCTTCAATAAGTGCTCCTGGCTTTTCGAAATCATCATAATCATAATTAAAAGATGTGTCTGGATCATAAAATGTAATCCACTCGTCTCCTCCACCTATTTCTTTATGCAAGTTGAAATTTATTTTATAAGGTCCATTATATCCACTACCATAAATATCTGAACCTTCGAATCTTATAGACATTACAATTGAGGTATTAGGCTGATAAGTCCCCCCTTCCTCTACAGTAATTGTTTCACTTCTATTCCACGAAACACCATACCAATCATACCAACCTCCAGGTTGTAAAACTTCTTTATAAAGATTTCCATTCACATTAAAATCACCTTCAATTGATGAATTTATTGTTGCATTTACTATGAACGCAGAATATCCATTTGAACCATCAATTGTATGATATGATATTCCTTCTTCAAATCTAACTTCTGGTGCAGCAAAGTCAATTTTATTATAAATATTATCAGTTGTATAATCCAGACTATCAAGGGTATACCAACTACCAGCATTATATAGCCCAATCCATGATTTCCAATGACCTGATTGTGCATTGCTAGATTGGATTTCTTCACCTTCAAAATATATTTTAATTATATTTGGTCCAGCTGTGCAATATTGTTCTGTATCATTATGATCTATCCAATTATAATAAGGATCTTCAAGACCTGCATCAACTCTGTAATTACCTGCAGTTGTTACATTTACTGTTACATTATAAACCAAGAAATCATAATCACCGACTTGACCTACTGGATAATCCTCTACTGACTCAATAACACTACCTTCTGTGATTCCAAAACCTTGTGATGAGTGTACTTCACTATCTTCAGAATCAACTGCTGATAATTTGATATCATACCAATCATTATCTTCAGCATTCGAAGGTATTGAAAATGTAAATGTTCCACTACCACTACCAGAATTTGTAAAGGTACCACTACTTAATGTATGTTCACCCATCCAGTCCCAAGTCAATATTTTCCAAGTATAGTTAGCATTTGGAACCTCTAAACCAGTTGATATATAAGTTAAATTATATGTCCCAGTGCCGGTATCTCCAGGTCTATAATTATCTTTATTAATATTAAAATCAAGTTGAAGGGAACTGATTTGTAAATCCCATATATCATCTTTTGCAACAGGTGGCCAATAGCTTCCATTTTCAACCCACATTCTAAACATATATTCACCTGTTTCAAAGCCTGTTGTATCAATAACAAACATGTGCCTACCGATTTCATCTGTTTGATTTTTCACAGTAGAAATAAATTCCTCACCGTAGTTTTCGCCATCTTCAGAATATTCCTTGAATATTTCTAATGTACAATTTGAAAAGGGCAAAATATCTGCAGAAATATTTAAAAAGATATTATCACCTGAAGCATATTGCTGACTATCAAGATATCTATCTAACATAGCACATTGGTGCCATTGTGGAAGTATAGTAATATTTCTATGAAATGTTTCATTTTCAGATAATATAACTAGTTCATCATGCCATTCATAATCATAATCATCAGGATTTATTTCTAAACTATATATTCCAGGTCTTGCATTTATGCTATATTCACCAGTTGACATATTAACAAAAGTTGTATTTTCAGATCTTGTGATTTCATCCCAAAGCCATATTTGAGCATTCATTGAGTCACCGAATGGATCTGTAATTCTGCCCTGTATTGTACAACTTTCAGGTGGTGGAAGTGAAAATTCTGTATAGTAATATTTGTCTGTCATTGTATCTATTTGATCCAACTGATTAAATGTTTCATCTCTAACCCATATACCAACCCATATTGAAGCGTTACATCCTTTATCATAAATTGCTCCGCCATTGAAACTTAGATTTACATATTGTTCACCTTCTTCTATAAATGTAACACCTTTTTGTAAACCTGCTATTCTTGGATCACCTTGATAATTAAAATCACAAGTGCCAATATCACCTTCAAATTCGTAATAACCTAATGTTCCAACATCTACCTCTAAACCAATAACGAGATAATCATATAATCCATCTTCATCTTCGTCAAGACCATAATCAATAATTGTATCTGTAAAATAAATAGCAGGTTTAGTAAATTCTGTGTATGAATAAGGATCTGTTGTCACATTTTTACTATCAAACCATACATAACTATTGTTTCTATTGTAGTAGAGATCAAAAATGATTTTATATGGACCATCTATTTTTTTCATATAAATATCTTCAGCTGAAAATGATAATTCAACTGTTTTTGTCCCAGATGAATAGTAAGTTTCAATAGATGCATCGGTTATTTTTATTCCATCCAAGCTATAGAGTTTTGCTGCAATATTATAATAGCCAGATTCATTTGTGTCAAATTTTACTTTACAGATATAATAATCATAATCTTCGTCACCATCTGAGTTATATGGATTCTCATTAAAATATTCATCATTGAAACTTGCAAATGGATCTGTTGATCCAACCGATAAAATTATTGGTTCATAAAATGTAGTATCGTTCCAATCGGGGTCTTGATTTGGAACAATATTTATTTGTGTATTACTAATTTGAGTAATATCCAACATCCACTGTCTATAGTTTTTAAAACTATAACCTTGAGGAATAGTTACTGTAAAATCCATATTAAGTGCGGGATTTCCCAAATATCCTAAAAATTTTAGACTATGAAGAGTTGCATCATTTATTTCATCAGTTGGAACAAATGTAGCATTAATCTCAATAAGGATAGGATCCTCTGAAAAGGTTGAACCTTCCAAACCAGTTATTCCAACAATTGCTGAATCAACTTGATAATATATTTCATCAACGGTGAAATAATAAAATGGAATTGTTGTAAACAATATTTCTTCATCAAAGAAACCTGATTGTGTTAGAGATGAATTAACAGCATCTTCAAGAGCTCCTGCTTCATCTGAGGTTATAGTTCCGTCAAGATCACTGTCTATCATCATTCTTACAATTTTTGGATTGCAAGAAATATTTCTAGTTAATTCTGCATAAGATAAATTCCAGTTAATAAAATTAAGATCAATGGTAACATCATCAGAATCTGAGGAATTTAAAAATATATTTACTTCTTTTGTTTCATGAGCACTTATTGTAACTCCTTTTACATCATTTATATATCCACCTATTCCAATTGGAGGACCTTCTCTTGTTTCACCGATAATTTTTGCAAGAGTTAAAAGATAAAATTGACCTTCATATGTTGACATATTATAATATCCTGTTTCATCAGTTGTTGGCATATCAAAAAATCCTTTTTGTGATTCAAAAGGATGAGCTGGATCATAAAGCATTAAATTAACGTCTTTAATAGGTTCGTTAGAATCGTAATCTTTTATATATCCCTCGATATAACAATTTGCCTCAGGTTTAGCTTCTAAAAAGATAGGATCAAGCTGCATAAAACCTTCAATAAGGTCATCTTCAAATTCTGAAAAATTATAAAAATAACCCTGTTTTCCATAAAATAATTCAAAATCTTCTGCATCGCCTGTTATAGATCCAATTGTGAAATTACCATCTTCATTGGTAAAAGAAAAATTTTCAAAATAATCAGGACCTTCAATCATTAACTCTGCATTTTCAATTGGTTGAGAGGTTGCTAAGTCGTATATTGTTCCATTTATGTAGGTTTGGATATTCCAACTTCTTTCTAGATACATCTCCCACATCTCAACAATACCATTATTTTCCATTTCATTAATTAAATATTGAAGACCCATCTGCTCTCTATCATCTGTTATATAACCCTCTGCAGAATATATAAATCGAACATCATGATTTCCTTGATTAAATGCAGTTTCGTTTGGATAAAATGTAAATTGGTAATAACCTTGAAAGTCAGTTTGAGTAGAATTCAATACATCATTTTGATCACCGTCAGTAATTACAGTAACATTAACATTTGAAACTGGTAGATGATCAGTATATTCCTGAAATACATATCCTTCAACTGTAATATTAATTAAATCACTAGGACCTTCTATATCTATTAAAAATTCTAAAAAATATTCCTCTCCATCAGATAATCCAAATGAATCACCAGACTCCTGTGGAAATGAGTCAGGCTCAGTATCCTTGTAAACTTTAGATGAATAACTCCCTTCTGTAACGTTATTATCAAAAATAAAAAATCCAGAACTATCTGTTTTTATAGAATAATATCCATCTCCATCTAAAATTACAGTTGCATATTCTATTCCCCCACCTTCTGTTTTATTTACATAACCATTAACAGTCCCGGTACCACCGGGTCCTGGACCTACTCCTTCCGTTGAAATGGTTAAATTTTGATTATATAACGTTTCGTTTTCTCCGACATATATATTAGTTCTCCAATCTGTTTCTCCATTTTTATCTGCACTTATATTGTAGGTTCCCTCCCAAAGATCTGTAAAGTTATAATATCCTTCACTATCAGTTTCAACCAATGCATTATACGACTCATTATCCATTATTTCTACATTGGCACCTTGTACTGGTGCCTCAGTTTCATTTAGAACGTAACCTGTAATATTACTATTTCGATAATCTTCTGAACCACTTCCGCCTTCTATTGGGAGGGTAAGATTTTGATTATAAAGTGTTTCACCTTCTCCAACATAAATATTATTTCTCCAGTCCTTCTCACCACTTTTTTCAGCTGAAATATTATATGTTCTATCATCAAGGTTTCTAAATATATAATAACCAGAGCCATCTGTAATAGTATTGTTATTAAAACTTTCATTGTCTGTGATATCTACAGTTGCAGCTACGATTGGTATATCACTTTCATTTAAAACATAACCAGATATATTGCTAATACCCGTTTCAGAACCACCTCCACCCGGACCAGGATCTTCTGTTGTAAAAGTCCAAAAATCGCTATTGTTACAAGCTCCTTCATCATCCCAAGCTACAATATACCAATAATAGGTTGTTATAAAAGCTAATGTTCCAGGATCATATATGGTACCTGATTGATTTGCGGTAACTTTCTGTGGGGTCATACTGGTGCCAAAATAGACATCATAGGTCACCGGATCACCATCTGGATCACTACATTGCCAGGATAATGACACATCTACATGTCTATCTACTGAATTATTTGAAGGAGTTGGATTTGAAGGTTTATTAGGTGGATGGTTTGGACCTCCGCCTCCAGATATTATATTAATTTCTTTTGAAGCAATAAAAGTATCATTATCCCATAAACCAGAGGGATCTTCATAAATATAAACTAAATCACTATCAGCAACTTTTAAAATCGCATCTTGAAAAGGTTGATCTGAAGTATTTTGTGAGTCTTCCGAACTTGATAAATTAAAACAACCCCAATAAATTCCATCATCAGCAGTATTATCCCATGGACCTTCATCATTATTATCTGAAACATAAAAATAAACAAAATCATTAGTATCATTGTTTTTTGCATACATTTTATAATATTCACCTGGTGGATCACCAGTTATATTATCCATAGTAACTTTAACAAAAACTGTACAATCATCATAAAAATTTGATGATTCTGTTAACATTCCTGAATCTTCATAATATGTAGTAACTAAATCTGGTTCTTCAGCAGTTGTTATCGGCATTATTACAATCAAAGATGATAGCAATAACAACATTGTGATATAACAGCTTAAAAATTTATTTCCAACTCTACTTATTTTTATCTTTTTCGAATTCATCCCATCCACCTATTTTATTTGTTAGTTAATCTATTAAATTTTTATAAATTCCAAGATTTTAATAAAATATAACATTTGGAATTTGAATTGTTAATATAATAAATTAATAAAATGTTTTTATGCAGATGCATACGCAGATGCATATGTAGATGGATATGCATAAGAGTAATTAAAAATATATCCAGATGAATTATCTTAATTTTTATTTTTTAACATATTGTTTAGTCCATCTAACTCTTCTTGGAATTCGCTTTAATTTTAACATATTTTTCTGGCATTTATTTTTGCAAAAATGAAAAACAGTTCCATCTTTTTTTACAAACATCTTACCTGTACCAGGTTCAATTTCTTTTCCACAAAAGGAACAAGATCTTCTTTCTACCATATGTTAAAACCTCTAACGGGGTCCACCTAGTCTTTTAGCTTCTCTTTGTGTCTCACTAAGCATTAATATATCTCCAAGTTGAACAGGACCCATTACATTTCTAGTAATGATTTTTCCTTTATCAATACCATCCAAAACTCTAATTTTAACTTGAGAAGCTTCTCCAGCCATACCAGTACGATTTATAACTTCAACAACTTCACAGGGGGTTCCTTCTACCATGTTTTAACCTTGTTTTTGTAATGAACCAATTTTTTTAACAATGCTATCAATACCTGCTTTATCTTTACCTGATTTTACTATAGCTATAGAAGCAGTAGGAACGTTTAAACCCGCAGCATTACCAAGTTCTTGTTTGCTTGAAACATATGTATAAGGAATATTTTTTTCTTCGCATAATATTGGCATATGAGCAAGAATTTCTTCAGGCGTCACATCTTCAGCCATAACAACAAGCTTTGCTTGTCCTCGTTCAACCTGTTTGGTGGTTTCATTTGCCCCTTTACTTATTTTGCCATTATCTCTAGCCTTTTCTACAAGATCATAGGCCAAATCTTGAATTTCTCTTGGTGTTTGATATCTTATATACATTGCCATATTTTAGCCTCCTTTTTGGCTTTCATAGATATTTCCTTATTAGGAAATGTAAAGTCTTGAATGTAGGAGTTATATAAAAAACTTTTTCAAGAAGTAAAAATTAAAAATTATCATAATGGTAATGGAATCCTTTCAACTTCTAATGCATCAGCAGTTGGATATTCTTCAACTAAAAAACATTCTAAGCCTTGTTTTTTTAATTTTTTAGAAATATCTTCTAAAATCCAAGCGGCTATTTCTATTCTTCTCTTTTTTGAATTGATAAAGATATATTTATTCTCAATTTTAAAATCCTGTGTTAGTTTTTTATAAATATTTTCTAAAGATCTATCCTGTGAATATACAATACCTTTTAGAATTGTTCCTTCATTACTTATAATCTCATAATCTTTTGCAATATTTTTTGCCCTACGTATAATTCTGTTTTTAAGTTGAATACCATCCTTAAAAGAAGAAGAACAATAATGAACCCCAATATCAAAATCTTCTTTTGAAATTAAATTAAGTACACTATTTGCTGTTTCTTGGCTTCCATTAACTGCTGCGGAAATATCATCTTTAACCATGTAGCCTTTTTTATTTAATTTATCTGCATTTGTCTCAGAAAATTCAAGTTCATTTAGATTAATCCATTTAATTCCCATTTTTTCTGCCCATTTTATAAGTAAAAATATTTCTTTTTCCATATTTGGAATAACAGGTATCTCAATAGCTACATCAACATCTGTTTTTAATGATCTTTTGACAGATTTAACAATTGGATTACTATTCATCTTTTCCCAGAAATTTGGCAAAGGATGAAACCTTATTTCGTCTAATCCTACATCAACAAGCTGATCAATAAAATCACCATTTTTTATTCCAGATGTATAAAGATGAATATGAAAATCTGAACCGAAATAATCCTTTAAAAAAGAAATATATTCTTTTGTTCTTTTCCAAACAATAAGAGGATCCCCGCCAGTAATACCTGCACCAGTTGCTTCAATAAAATTTGCTTCAAGTATCAATTTCTCAGTATCTTTTTCATCATTAAGCTCCCATTCATCAACAAATATTCTATCCGTACCTAATTTTTTTAAACTTAAAGGACAATAAAAACAATTTGAAGAACATAGTCCCGTTATTAATAATACAATCTTTGATCCGTTGGCACACATCTTACAGGCAGGCGATAATGGAGAAATATATTTACTTTCATTTAACCATGAAAAAATTCTTTTCATTTTTTATTCCAGACCATTTTGTGTAATTTTAAAAAAAGCGTTTTCCCCTGTTTTTTTAGATTGATGTTTAATCAATGTTGCCTTTCTTTTACCAATGTCTATTTTTTCAAGTTTAACAACTGTTTTTACCATACGTTCAATAATTCTTCCTCCAAAAGGTTTTATTTCATTTTTTTTAGAGGTATATACTTCACCTGTAATTATTACAGATAGGTTTTTTTCCATTGCTGCTATTTGTAAGTCTGTTATTTGTCTATTTAAAGAACGATCAGCAAATTTTTCATTTGTTTCAAGCATTAATCTGTAAAATGAATTAAATGTATCTAAAACGATTAACGAAATATCATTCATTTTTAAAGTTTTTTGAATAATTTTTTCTTGTTCTTTAAAAGAAGTTGGATTTAAAAAAATGATTTTTGAAAAAATTTTTTTATAATCTTCTTTTTTACAGATTTGTTTTAATCTTTCTAAAGATAATTTTCCACTAAAAATATATGACACTTTTTTATTTTTTATTGCACATTCTCTTGAAGCTTGTATACAAACATTTGTTTTACCACTTCCTGGCTCACCATATATCTCGGTAATAGCGTTCTTTTCTATTCCTCCATTAAAAAGATCATCAAGAGGTTTGCATTTTAGTTGTATATAACCCATTCTAAAGTTAGGCAGTAATAATTTAAATAAAAAGCTTTTTAATGATTATATTAATGAAAAATTTTATCTTTTAAAATACATGATTTACAAAGTTCTTGAGACGTAGGCTCTCCACATTTAATACATTTTTTTAGCTTAACAGGAGGATATTTTTCAAGTAAAATATCATAAATATTATCATAGGAGTTTAGTATACTATGCCTAGTTCCAGGGGTTTTATATTCAAGTTTATCAATTATGTCTCTAAAATCTCCTCTAAGCGCATTAATAGAATAAGGACATTTACTATTATAAAATTCAATATTTTTTAAAATTGCATATAACATAACTTCTTTTTCAGGAATAGTTCTTAACGGAAACATTCGGGGAACAAATCCAGGTTGTAACTTTTTATGAGGACCAAGTCTAGCAAGTTTTTGTATATCTCCCTTAACAAAATTCATTAAAATAGATTGAGCCATATCATCTAAATTATGACCCGTTACAAGAGTTTGTAGACCTAATTCCTTTGCTTTTTTATTTAAACAAACTCTTCTAAAAACTCCGCAATAGCTACAATCACCAAGCTCATTATCTAATAAGTGTATTTCATCCATTGTTTTACAGATAACGTCTTTAAAAGATACAATATAATGTTTAATCCCAAGTTTCTTACAATTATTACTAGCAATTTTAATGCTTTTATCTCTGTATTCTTTAATACCTTCATCGACGCTAATTGCATATATATCAATATCCCTTCTTTTTGAAAAAAGATCATTTATAATATGAAGTGCAACTGTACTGTCTTTACCTCCAGATATTGCTACTGCTTTCTTATTTTTACCTTTTGTTTTACCTTGTTTTTTAATATCTTTTTTAACCCTTTTTTCAAAATATTGAATAAAATGATCTTTACATAGATGGGTGCCATTATATCTTATATATGTAACTGCAGGTTTTTTGCATTTACTACAAGTTTTTGTCATTTAAAAGATGAAAATAGATTGGATATATAATAGTTATTGATTTAAAAAATCTGCAATAATTTCAAATGATATTATTGGGTATTCTAGTTCAAAATTTGAAATAGTTTTAGGATGCAATTCACCAAAAAATCCAATTTTTTTATTTTTATATATAATCGATGCACATCTACCTTTAATAAAAGCTGGATGATCAAAATCTTTAATTTTAAATCTAATTCCTAAATCTCTCATAATTGCCTCAGCAATAGATTTACATTCTGTAAAATTTGCTTTAGCATCAATTTTTGTAAATGCTAAATTATGTTGATTTTTAAATTCATCATCTATAACTATTCCTAGCTCAAAAATCTGCTGAGGTAAAGGATGATGTCTATTTTCATTTAATATTTTTAATAATGATGGGATAAGGCTAACACGTAAACATGAATATTCTTCACCAATAGGATTTTCTATTTGGACTCTTTTACCAATATCTAATCCTATTTTTTTAAATTCATCTTGTTCATTAGATATAGTAAAAGTTGTTATTTCATTAAAACCAAGGCCTATCATAATTTGTCTAATTGCTTTATAGATTTCTTGATTCATTAGTTCTTTACCAAATGTCAAATCCTTTGGAAGATCTAAATCAAATTTATCATAACCATAACCTATAGCCACATCTTCAACTATATCTATTTGATGTAAAATATCTGCTCGCCATGCAGGAATTTCTACATTTAATTTTTCTTGGCTTGATATTTTGGAGTTATATCCCATTTTATTTAAGCAATCAATTATTTTTTTGCCAGTCAAATTTGTTCCAAGAATTTTATTAACATATTTAACTGATAATGTTCTTTTTATAGGGGTTAAATCGGGCGATATTAACTTTTTATTTACATCAATTATTGTTGTACTATATATCTGTCCCCCTCGTTCTGCAAGAGATGTAACCACAATATTTAGAGCATAATTTATTGCTTTGCTGTCTGTTCCAGTAACATCGATAAATAAATCAGTTGTAAAAGGAGTGACCTCTGTTAAACTACCATTAATTATTGGAGGATAAGAAAGAACATTATTATTCTTATCAACAATTAAGGGATGTCTATCAAAATCCTTAAGAATGTGAGCATAATCAATTCCTTTTTCATGATTTTCCAAAATCTCATTTAAAGTCATAGATTCAACCTTGTTTAAAGGTACAAATTCAACTGCATCAGGATCAACTGCTTTATAAAGAAATGGAGGCTCAACAGGTTCAAAATTGTGTACCCCTATCGCAACTTTTTTTCTGTTTCTACCAAGTCCTAAATGTAATTTTTCTTGTAATTCCATGAGAGATGCAATAAGCTTGTCAGTCATAGTTACGTTTTTAACAAGAGCTGTTGTAACAAAAGGTCTTACTTTTTTAACAGAAGGATCAACATTCATGATTATCTCAGATTTTTTTATTTCATATTTATTAAGACCTTTTTTCAGGTTAAAAAAAGCACTCGATGCTCGAGCAATACCTTCAACAGATGCAAGATCGGGTCTATCGGGAAAAAATTCAATACTTATTTCATCATCTTCAACCTTATCTAAATCTGCCCCAATCATGGGCAATCTTTTTATTAATTCATCTTTAGAGATTTTATACCCCAAAATATCAATAAAATCATTATAATCAAATGTAACCACTGGCATATGAAGCTGAAATAAGTTTTTAGTATATTAAACTAGAGTAAAGGATAAAAAAGATGGGAAATTAATAACCATCAATATTTTTCCAATGGCCATATGGTACATCCATAAAATCAAATGCTTCAAAAAACATACCAGCAATATTACTTCCAAATTGAAATCCTGCTAAGATTAGAAATATTACAAAAACCGGAAAACAAACAGTCAGAGCAAAAGTAATTGATATATACAAAATTGACTGAGGTAATAAACCTAGTGCATTCAACTCAATCAAACTATACATCGCATTCCAATCTATTTTATCATCTAGCCCTCTGTAAGCATGACCATCATCTTGTCCTTTTTCATCTGGTCCATCTATATCTTCAAGATCATTATCTTCTCTCCAGGGAGGTAAATTATTAATTATACTCCTTAACCATCCCCATATTATAGGTTCTCCTTCACCAACACTAGGACCATTTTGATTTGTTATTGATTGCAAACCTAAATTATTTTTTGGATTGCTTAATAATAACTCATTTTCTAACTCAGGTTGTAAAATATTTACAAATACTAATAAATCAAGATATACAGCACCCTTTCTTGATATAGAAACTGCATTATTAAAGGTCTCTCTAATTGCATTATTTAATTCAGGGTTTTTTTCTGCAAAACCTAAAAAAGAGTTATATATTTTATAATAATCATTGTAAGTTAACTCAATTTCAAATTTATTATTTGTGTCAACAGCATTTTTAAAATCCGCTTCACCTGCAACAGCTGTGAAAGGCAAAAAAAGCATTACAGTTGTAAAAAAACAAGTGATTAATATTTTTCTTTTCATTTCAACACCTGCTATAATTATTATTATAAATCATATAAAAGTTTTATAGTCCACTTATAAAATTATTATTTTTTACAATATTTTAAAAATACTTCGTGAAAAAAGTTATTAGAAAATTCTTTATTAAACATATAATATATTTGGGATTGGTATGAATAAATATAAGTTAATTATATTTGATATGGATGGAACAATCATTAAAGATAGGGGAATCTTTGTAATTGCAGAAAAATTGAATTTTAAAAAAGAACTTTTAAGATTAATAAATTACGATGGTATTGAATTTTATAAAAAAAGTATAGAAATCGCAAAATTGACAAAAGGGTTGAAAGAAAAAGATTTATTAGATATTTTTAAAAAAATTCCATTTCACGATAATCTTGAAGAAGTAATTATAAAGATTAAAGAAAATAATATTAAAACTGCAATAGCAACAGATAGCTATTACTTTTTAGCAAATTTTTTAAAACAAAAACTAAAAATAGATTATGTTTTTGCCAATAATCTTATAATAAAAGATGGTATTATAACTGGCAATTTAGAAATTCATAATAAAAAACTTATAAAGGACTTTTACAGTGGTAAAATCTATTCCATCTGTAAAAGTTATGTACTTGAACAACTATGTAAAAAATTAAAAATATCTACTGAAGAATCAATAGCTATTGGTGACGGTAAAGTAGATATTGGCATGATTAAAAAAGCTGGGCTTGGAATAGCATTTAATGCCTCTTTAGAAGTTCAACAAAATTCAAATGTTATTACCAACAATATGGAAAAATTATTAGAATATATTTAAATGGTGTTAATATGGATATTAGACAAGATGAAATTACTACACTTCATGAACTATGTGTAAATGAAGAAAAACTTATGAAAAGTGTTAAAGACGCATCAGTTGAACGACCTGTATCAGTAATTTTACCTATGCTTTATAGAGAAATAAAAAGTGATGCACTAGGTAATATAGTTAAAGGTTTGAATAAATGTGACTATATTAATAAAATAATTATTCCTCTTGCAGCAAAAAATGAAAAAGAGTATAAACATGTTAAAAAATTTTTCAAAGAACTAACAATTCCAAAACTAATTATGTGGTGTAATGGACCAAAAATTGAAAATTTATTAGAAGGATTAAAATCAGAGGGCATAAATCTATTAAGATATCCTGGTAAAGGAAGAGATGTCTGGCTTGCAATGGGTATTGCAAGTATTGAATCTTATGCAATTGCACTCCATGATGCAGATATCTTAGGTTACAATGAAAAAATACCAACAAGATTAATTTATCCAATTATTGAACCAGAACTTGATTTTAAATTTAATAAAGGATATTATGCACGTGTAAATTTAAATAAAAAAATAATTTATGGTCGTGTATTTAGGTTATTTCTTCACCCGGTTTTAAGGGCTTTTATTGATAACATTGGTAAAGAGACTAAATTTATTAGGTTTTTACGTTCTTTTAGATATCCGATATCTGGAGAATTTGCATTGACAAGTGATCTTGCAAGAGATGTTGATATTCCTGGCGATTGGGGGCTTGAAATTGGAATAATGGCTGAAATGTATAGAAATGTAACTCAAAAAAGTATATGCCAAACAGATCTTGGATTTTATGATCATAAACATCAAAAGCTTGGTGGAGAAAGTAAAGGTCTTATAAAAATGTCAAGAGATATTTTTAAAACACTTTTAAGAGTTTTAATTGAGGAAGACCACATTGAAATTTCCAGAGAATTACTAATATCACTTAGAGTATTATACATAAGACATGCTATTGAAGGTATTAGAAAATACCATGCAGATTCTCATTTTAATAATTTAAGATATGATAGACATCTTGAAGAAACAATTGTTGAAAAATTTAGTAGAGAGATTTTAGACGCTGGACTTAGTTATATGCGTAAACCAGTTGGAACAAGAATTCCTGATTGGTTAAGGACGTTATCTGCTCGTAGAAAAATTAGAGAACAATTATTAGAAGTAGTAATTGAGGAAAATAAATAAGGGATCATATATGAATCAAGAATGGAATAAAGGAATCAGTTTAAAGCCTGAATTAATTGACAAATGTAAACAAATAAAACCAATTGATATCATAGTTGGAGTACTTTGTAAAAATGTTGAGGCGACAATTCTTAATGTTTTAAATGTAATAAATGAAGGACTTTATAGATACTTTCCTGACTATAATAAAGCAATAGTAGTTTGTTGTGCAGAATCTTCTGATAAAACAGACGAAGCAGTAAATCTTTTTCAACCATATAACACAATTGAAAAAATTATTACAAGAGATATTACAGACGGCGGCAAAGGGTCTGGCATTATGACAATTTTTGAGATTGCTCATGAAGCTGAAGCAAAATCTGTTGTTTTAATTGATGGAGATCTATTAAGTGTTAAACCAGGATGGATTCAAACAATAGTAAATCCAATTGTATATGGTAGAGCAGATCTTACGGTACCTTACTATATCAGAGACAAAAACGATGGAGTTATTACAAATAATTTAGTTTATCCTTTCACAAGAGCTCTTTATGGTATTGATATTAGACAGCCTATAGCAGGCGAATATGCCATATCTAAAAATCTCTATGAATTACTGAGAAATCATCCTTTATTTCCACCAGATTTTGGAGTTGATATTTTTATTTTGACTGTTGCAGCTGCCGAAGGTATGTATGTAAAAGAAGGGCTTTTTTCTTTAAAAATTCATGAGTCTACAAACCATTATCTTGAACCAGAGAAATTTTTAATTCCTATGTTTAGAAAAGTAACTGGAAGTATGTTTGATTTAGCAAAATATTATGAAGACCATTGGAAAGCAAAACCAAATCTTTGGAGACCAAAACACCATAGAGAATGTTTTAGTCAAAAACCTATACCTGTTAAAATTAATATTTCTGAAATGAAAAGTACATTTCAATCAGAATTTTTTTCATCAAAAAATACAATTAAAAATTACCTTCCTAAAGAAATTATTATAAAATTAGAAAAAATTATTTCAGAAAATGGAAACTTTGACTCAAGTTTATGGTCTGAAATAGTTTATATTTTTGCTGCTAAATGGAAATATATTTTAAATAATTCTGAAAAGTATTTATTACTTGATAGTCTTAAAACATTATGGATAGGAAGATTTGTTACTTATGCAGAACAAGTGAAAGATATGGATAACAATGAAGCTGAGATAATTATTCAAAAACAAGCAGAAATTTTTGAGGAAAAATTTGATTATTTAAGATCTATATATGAAGATCCCATGACGACCACATAATTTTATTAGGGGTTTTAAAGTATGAAATTATTATCTGTCGCAGATATTCATGGTTCTCAATATCGATTGAATTTGATTTTAAAAAATATTAAAAGATATTCACCTGATCTTGTAATAGTATGTGGCGATATCACTCAATTTGGTCCAGCAGAAATTGCTAAAAATTTTTTAAATCAAATACCTATTGAAACTCTTGCTTTAAAAGGAAATATTGACACATTTGATGTTGATAAAGGAATTGAAGAAAGTAAAGCTATAAAAATCGAAATGAAAAAAATTGTAAAAAACGGTATTTCTTTTATTGGAGTTAATGGAAATGATCCTAGCCAAATATCAACTATAAAAGAAAAAAAATTATTAGATAAATCAACTGTGCTTATATCCCACGAACCTCCATATGGTTTTCAGGATAAAATTTTTTTAGGAAAACATGGGGGGATAAAAGAATTAAGAGAAATTGTTGATAAATATAAACCTCGCTTGGTTTTATGTGGTCATATCCATGAAAATCCGGGTTTTACTAAAAAAGGCAGAACAACTATTGTTAACTGCAGTATGGGAAAACGAGGAGAAGGTGCATTAGTTGAAATAAATAAAGATATATCTGTTAAAATGATTGATATTTAATTTTGTTTGGTTTTTCCCAAACGTTTTCTAATTTTTTAAATGATTTAACATACTTTTTGTTTTTGCATGAAAGAAAGTAAAAAATATGAAAATAGAAAATGGAAATGCCTTGTCTGTGGTGCCACTGGTAAAAATTTTTTAACTAGCTGGAAAGCAAATAGATCAGGTAGACAACACATAAATCTTAAACATAATAGAAATGGAAATATTGTCATTTTTAAAGAGAAATCCTTTATAAAATTTTAAGACGCTTCTTATTTATTTATAAATATAGTCTGAGTTGGGAAAGCCATCTCTATACCTTCTTTTTCAAAGGCTTCTTTTATTTTAAAGTTAATTTCTTGTTGCGTATCTTTGTATTTTACATAATCTTGTGTTTTCATATAATATACAACATCAAAATTAAGACTAAAATCCCCAAATTCCGAAAAGTGAACTCTATCAAGACTTTGAACATCTTTAAGTTTTTCTGGATTAATAATATTTGCAATTATATCTGGAATTTTCTTTAATTTGTTAAGAGGCGTATCATAAGTTACACCAAAAGAAAAATTAATTCTACGTTTTTTCATTTTTTTGAAATTTCTAACACTTGCTTTTGTTAATTCTGAGTTTGGTAAAACAAGTTCCTCCCCTTGGAGTAATTGAACCCTTGTTGATTTCATACCTATTTTTGTAACTGTACCTGAATATTCTCCTACAACAATGTAATCACCTATTTCAAAAGGCCTATCAAAATAAATTGAAAATGCACTAAAGAAATCACTCAGAACATGTTGTAATGCAAAACCAAGTACTATTGCTGTTGCTCCTGCGCCTATAGCAAGACCTGTTAAGTCAATTTCTCTAAGGGCCATAAATGCAAAAAATGCAATAAGATAAACTATAGCATTAAATATACCTCTAAATACGAATAATATATGTTGACTTGTTTTCTTTTTTCGTTCTTGTCTGTCGGCATACCAAACAAAAAGAACATTAGTGACTCTTGTAAAAATATAGGCGATTAGAAATACTTCAATAAGTGTAAAAATTGTTTCAATTATTTCAAGACTAATGTATCTGTCAATAACACTTAAATTATTTATAAAATAAAAAATCCCTAGGAATATTACTAACACATATATCGGTTTTTTTACATTCTTTAGAATCTCATCATCAATTTTTGTTTTTGTTTTTTTTGCCCATTTTAGAAAATAATGTTCAAAGATATGAACTACAATCCAACCGAGTATTAAAAAACCTATAAAAACTAACGATGAAATTATTAACTCTGCAATTAATGGATCAGATAACCCTAATTGTTCTGATAACCATCCGCTTAACGATGAAGACAATTGTGATAAATCCATACAAATCGCATTTCGTAAAAAACAAGTAATATATAAATTTTCTTTATGCTAAATAATTTTTTTAAAAATTTTTTAATCATAAAGATTAATATATTACTATTTATTACAACAAATCCGAGTTTTGTATTATAGGGAAGGATAACATGGTTATATTAATTACTGGTTCTGATTTAACAGTAGAAAAACTTGTAAAAATTGCAAGAAAAAATGAAAAAGTAAAACTTCATCCTGATGCGATAAATCGTATTAAAAAATGTAGGGAAAATCTTGAAGAAAAAATAAAAAACCGCGAGATAATGTACGGAGTCAATACAGGTATTGGAGAATTTTCAGAGGTAGTACTATCAGATGAACAAGTAAAACAGTTTCAAAAGTATCTAGTTTATAATCACGCAGCAGGAATAGGTGAGCATGCTCCTATAGAATATGTTAGAGCAGCAATGGCTTCTAGAGCAAATGTTCATGCGCATGGTCAATCAGCGTGCCGCATTGAGATAACTCAAACACTTATAGACATGCTAAATAAAGATGTAACTCCCTATGTTTGTCAAAAAGGGTCCGTTGGCGCATGTGGTGATTTAGCTCCTATGGCTCAAATTGCTTTGCTTATGATGGGAGAAGGAAAGGCGTTTTATAAAGGTAAACTTCTAAATGGAAAAGAAGCAATGGAAAAAGCAGGTATTCCCCTCCCTGGTTTACATGCAAGGGATGGTCTGGCAATAATAAATGGCTCAAATCTACTAACTGCAATGAGTGCAATTTTTCTTTATGATGCTAACAATTGGCTAAAGCAGGCAGAAATTGCCGCTGCAATGTCACTTGAAGCGCTGAAAGCAAATATGAAACCATATACTCCAAAGTTACATGAAGCTCGAGGTTTTCCAGGAGCTATCAGAAGCGCAAATGCTATCTGTAAATTGATTAAAGACGGTGATTTAAAAGAAGGAAATATAAAATGTAAAATCCAAGACGCCTATTCAATGCGTTCTACTCCTCAAGTGATTGGAACTGCTCATAACGCCCTTGATTATGCTAGGTCACAAGTAGAAATAGAACTTAATGGAGTGGGAGACAATCCTGTTTTTTTTCCAGATGAAAATCTTCAACTATCTGGTGCAAATTTTCAAGGAACCCCAGTATCACTTCCTATGGATATGGCTGGTGCTGCAATTACTATGGTAAGTGTGATGTCTGAAAGAAGAATGAATAGGCTTAATAACCCTGCATTAAGTGCAGGGCTTCCAGCATTTTTAACAAAAGGTGCAGGTATGTTTTCAGGTCTAATGCTTAGCCAATATACAGCGGACTCATTAATTGTCGAACAACGAATTCTTTCAAATCCCGCATCAATTCAATCTATACCTGCGGCGGCAGATCAAGAAGATTTTGTTTCTATGGGTATGAATACTGCCATTAAAAATTTTCAGATACTTGATTGTGCTTATGGAGTGTTAGGAATAGAATTTATAGCAGCTGCTCAGGCACTTGACTTTCGGGATTACAAATTTGGAAAAGGAGTTACAAAAGCAAAAGAAGTAATTAGAAAATATGTTAAATTTTTAGATGAAGACAGACCATTATATCCAGATCATACAAAAATGAAGGATCTAGTAAAATCTTGTGAAATACTTTATGAAGTTGAAAAAACAATTGGAAGTCTAGATTAGATTACTTTATCATAGGTGCTTTTATATCTGTTTTTTTTACTAATTCTGTTGACTCTTTATATCCTGCATCTGCATGTCTTACAATACCGATTCCTGGATCTGTTTTAAAAACACGTTTAATACGTTCATCTGTTTCTTTTGTTCCATCACACACAACAACCATACCTGCGTGAGTTGAAAGCCCAATTCCTACTCCTCCTCCGTTATGAATCTGAACGCTGTCAGCACCTGCAGCGCAGTTAAGAAGAGCGTTAATCAAAGGCCAATCTGCAATTGCATCACTTCCATCTTTCATGCTCTCAGTTTCTCTATAAGGAGATGCAACACTACCAGTATCAAGGTGATCTCTTGATATCGCAATAGGTCCTATTTCACTGTTTCTAACCATTTTATTTATTTTTAATGCAAATCTTTCTCTTTCACCATATCCAAGCCAGCAAACCCGAGCAGGTAGACCCTCCCAAGGTAAATATTTTTCAGCAAGTTTAATCCAATTTGATAAAACCTTATCTTTAGGAAACATTTTTAATACAGATTTATCTGTCTTAATAATATCTTCTGGATTTCCTGTTAGTGCAAGCCACCTAAATGGCCCTCTACCAACACTTAATAATGGCCTTACATAGGCAGGTACAAATCCAGGATAATTAAAAGCTTTTTTAAGTCCTGCTTTTAATGCTTGCCCTCGTAGGTTATTCCCATAATCAAAAACTATAGCTCCATTATCCATAAAATCAATCATAGCTTTACAATGATTTTTCATACTAATCATTGATTTTTTAATATACAACTTAGGATCATTTTGCCTTATGACAATTGCATCTTTTAAATTATTACCAAAATAACCTTTAGGAACATATCCATTTAATTCATCGTGAGCAGATGTTTGATCAGTAACAACATCTGGTTTAAATCCATCTTTAACAAGCTTAGGGTGAGTATCTGCACAATTACCAAGAACACCTATAGAAAAAGGCTTTTTTTGCTTTTTAGCCCTTTCTGCTAATTTAACTGCATAATTTATATCTTTAACTTTTTCATCACAAAATCCAGCTTTTAACCTTCTATCAATACGTCTTTCATCGCATTCTACAGCAATACAAACGCCACCATTCATTTTAACTGCTAATGGTTGAGCGCCACCCATACCACCAATTCCTCCAGTTAAAACGATTTTTCCTTTTAAATCACTATTAAAATGTTTTTTTGCAAGAGAAGCAAAAGTTTCATAAGTTCCTTGGATTATCCCTTGAGTTCCAATATAACACCAAGAACCAGCGGTCATTTGACCATACATTATAAGTCCTAATTTTTCTAATTCATAAAATTTTTCCCAATTACTCCAGTGAGGAACAATATTTGAGTTTGCCATAACAACTCTTGGTGAGTTTTTCCATGTTTTAAAAATAGCTACTGGTTTTCCTGATTGTATAACCATGGTTTCATCATTTTCTAAATTTTTAAGAGTTTTTACAATTTTTTTATAACAATCCCAATTTCTAGCAGCTTTACCAGTTCCCCCATATATAATTAACTCTTCTGGTATTTCTGCATTTTCTAAATTATTTTCAAGCATTCTTAGTAACGCTTCTTGTTTCCATCCTTTGCATCTTTTTTCATTTCCAACTGTAGCTTTTATTGAACTCCCCATAAAACATCATTTTTGAATAACAATAGAGAATACTTAAATTTTTTTTAATAAAAATATCAAAAAGGAAGGATGGCTGGCCTCACTAGGAGGGGATGGGATGCACTCTAACAAAAAACTACCAGCCCGATTCCTTCCATCAACAACAAATAAGTAACATATATATATGTTTTTCGCTAGTAAAATTATAAAATTGATATACTTACTACGTTATTTCCTCTTAAAATAATTGTACCAAGCCGTCTTTTATTCTCTTCTAATGTTTCTTCTACATCTTCTAGAACCATATTCATATATTCATCATAACCAGACAGTTTTCCTTCTATAAGTCTCCCATCTTTTAATAAAAGGGATAGCTTTTGGTTCATTGCCTTTTCTAGTACGTCTAATGGTAAAGCCATGAAAAAGGTGAAATAACTTCTCCTTTTTAAATTATTCCCTTAAATTTTTCCTTTTAAAATGGTAACAATTAAATGGTACATATTGATTACACATCTGCCGAAAAAGGGGAGGTAAAACCTATGACAAATGGTAATATTGTTCACGTGGTAGGTACAGGTACTATAGGGGAGCCGTTGATTGGATTACTTTGTGATGCTAAGGACGAGCTTGAAATTGATGAGGTTACATTTTATAAACACAGCCCGGTTTTAACAGATAGACCCAAAGTTAAAGGTCTGGTAAGCAGAGGAGCCAATCTTGCGGTAAGTGAAGAAAAAGTAAGTGATTTTCAAGAACTTGGTTTAGAACCAATGTACGGGGCAGAAGAAGCAATAAAACGCGCCTCTGTAGTTGTTGACTGTACACCTAAAGGTACAGGTTTAATGAACAAAGAAAAGTACTATATAAAATACAAAAGTAAGATTAAAGGTTTTTTAGCTCAAGGCTCTGAATTTGGCTTTGGAAAGATGTTTGCAGTTGGAATAAATGACAAAGCCATTACTCCAAAGGATCAATTTATACATATTGTAAGTTGCAATACCCATAATATTGCTGTTTTAATAAATACTCTTGGTATTCTTAACGGCAAAAATATTCTAAAAGAGGGTAGATTTCTTTGTATGAGAAGGGCAAATGACATAAGCCAAGCTACTAGTTTTATTCCTTCTCCAGAAGTGGGAGTTCATAAAGATAAAAAAATGGGAACCCACCATGCAGTTGATGTATATCATCTTTATAAAACTCTTGGGATAGATTTAAATGTATTTTCAAGTGCCTTAAAATTAAACACACAATATATGCACTCTATATGGTTTGATTTAAAACTTGATAAAAAGATAACAAATGATCAGGCAATTCAAAAATTTATTGATAACCCCAGAGTCGCAGTAACTTACAAAAAAACAGCTAATTTAGTATTTTCATTTGGGAGAGATCATGGTCATTATGGTAGAATACTTGATCAAACCGTTATCTCTATTCCAACAATTCATGTTATAAATGATAACGAAGTTATTGGCTTCTGTTTTACACCTCAAGATGGAAATTCCATACTTAGCAGTATTTCCATTATTGAAAGATTTCTATTTCCAGAATCTTACAAAGAAAAACTTAGTTTCCTTGGTGCATTTTTATTACAAGAAGTTTAATAATTAGGAAATCTTTAATAAATAGCATTATTCTTTAATAAAAACAAATTAAACTGGAGGATTTTTTATTAATGAATGTTAGAAGTAAAATCATTCGTGACCCTATACATGGAAACATAAAACTTAAAGGTTTATTTCTTGAACTTTTAGAATCAACAGAGATTCAACGTTTATATAACATCAAACAGTTAGGATTCGCAGATCTTGTATTCCCTGGTGCACATCATACAAGACTTGAACATTCTCTTGGAACTTTTCATATGGCAGTTAGAGCTGCTGATATATTATATTTAGATAGAAAAGAAAAAGAAACACTAGCTTGTGCTGCTATACTTCATGATATTGGCCATGGTCCATTTTCACATACACTTGAATCAATTCTTAGAGAGACCTTAAAAGAAGATCACGTAGACTTAACTGAAAAATTAATTTTTGGAAAAAATGTTGTTATTAATTCAGAAGAAGAAAAATTTATTGAAACTAATAATATTTGTGATATTTTAAACAAATTTAGTATAAATAAAAGTGATGTAATAAATGTAATTAGAGGAAAAAAACAGAAAAAACAATATCTAAGTCAGCTTTTAAATAGTTGTATTGATGTAGATCAGCTAGATTATCTTATTAGAGATGCTTATTACACAGGTGTTTCTTATGGCATAATTGATGTTGAACGGCTTTTACAAACATTAATAATCAACGAAAATAAATTAGCTGTTAGAAAAAAAGGGGTGGGTGTTGTAGAAAATATCTTAATGGCAAGATCTTTAATGTATTCCTCAGTATATTTCCATAAAACAGTTAGAATTGCTGAATTGATGCTTTCTAAAGCAATTGAATTAATAAATGACAAAGAACCTTTTGAATTTTTTAAAATGACAGATGCAGAACTTATTAACGAATTAAAAAACAGAGATAGTTTTTCAAAAGAAATTGCAACAAGGCTAAAATATAGAGTATTATTTAAACAAGCATACACACTATCTGGAGTAAAACTAGGAAAAAATGAACTTTCTACAATTAAAAAATTAGAAAAGTTAGATTATAGAAAAAAGAAAGAGCAAGAAATTGAAGAATTTTATAAAATTCCTTCAGGTCATATAATAATTGATGTTCCTTCAAAAGAATTACATCTTGCTGAACCTCGGATTGATTTAACAGATATAATCATTATTGATAATAATAAAACAAAATTACTTGAAGAATATACTCCAATTGCTGAAGCAATTAAATCAAGGATTATTCCAGATTGGGTATTAATGATAATAACGGATGATAAATATCGAAAAAAAATAACTAAAGATGTTAACAAAATTTTATTCAATTAGAATTTTATAAAAAAATTTTTGAGAATGGGGAAGATGAAGGTGGTGAGGAGAGATTTTTTAAAAAAAAAATCTGAAATATCTCCCCCATTCGCAGAAATATATATCTAGGTAGAGTATATAAATTTTATTATACAAATTAATTTCTTTGAAAAAATATTGTAATTTTTCCTTTTTTTAAGTGGAAAAACCAAAAATATTTATTAATAATCAATAAATAATATAAAAATTAAAAACTTGAAATTGTTGATAAATAAAGATTAGTAAAATATTACGTAATTAAAATTCGATGATTTTTTATTTAATTTTATAATATGAGAATAGTAAAATGATTCGTGAATATTTAAAATTAGCAAGATCATTTAATGCAGTATTAACTGGAATATCACCTGTTATGGGAGCTATAGCAATGGAACAATATGATATTTTTTTATTATTTCTATTGTTTTTGATTGGTTTTTTAGGTCATACTTACGGGTTTGTATTAAATGATATAATTGATTATAATTTAGATAAATCATCAAAAGAAATAAAAGATAGGCCCCTATTGAGTGGTACAATATCACTTAAAAATGCTTGGATTTTTGCAATTGGATCGATGATTTTTTCATTTATAATTGCAAGTTATATTGCAATGATTACAGAAAATTATTTTCCTTTATTATTACTCATAATTTCTGCAGTACTTATCACGGTTTATAATTTAATTAGTAAAAAATTTCCAGGCATGGATATTTTTGTTGCATTTGCTGTCTTTTTTTTAATTTTATATGGCGCATCAACTGTAATTAATGGTATCAATTTTTCAAAATTGACATGGATTGTTTGTATACTTGGTTCAACACAAGTTCTATTTATGCAATTTATAGCCGGAGGTTTAAAAGATATTGAAAATGATTACAAACATGATGCGAAAACTCTTGCAATTAGATTAGGGGTAAGAATTGAAAATAAAATATTAAAAATATCAAATAGCTTTAAAGTACTTGCATATGGCTTACAAATAATTAACGTAGCAATTGTTTTTTTACCTTTTATTATCATCTGGAATCTAAATAATCTAACAATAATTAATTACTTACAATGGTTGATAATAATATTAATTTTAGTTTTAATGCTTTTATTATCATATAAACTGCTATCTATGAAGAAATTTCAAAGAAGCAAAGCAAGAAAAATTATTGGTAGTCATTATATGATTAATTTTATGATAGTTCCAATAATGTTAATGAAGTTAAACCCCTGGACAGGCGTTCTAATATTTTTCCCATTTTTAGGATTTGTTTTAAATAATTTAATTCTACATGGTACAATATTACAACCAAAAACAATGTAATATTTAATTTAAAAATGTGATAAAAAAATGAAAAAAATATCTTGTATTATTAGTGCCTTAAATGAGGGACCAAGAATCGGAAATGTTCTTAAGGTTGTTACAAACCATCTTTTAATTGATGAAGTAATAGTTATTGATGATGGATCAACAGATAATACAAGCAAAGAATCTTTAAAATTTAAAGGTGTAAGAGTTATAAGGCACGAAAAAAATATGGGAAAAACAAAATCGATGTTAGATGGATGTAATAGCTCGAAAAATGATTTAATTATGTTTTTAGACGCAGATTTATATGATTTAACTTTTAAAGATATTACAGAACTTGCAAAACCAGTGATAAACGGTTTAGTCGATATGTCTATTGGTATGGTCAAACATGATTCAAGATTGTATATAATTGCAACAATAGTAGGTCATGGTGCATATAGCGGGCAAAGAGCAATGAAAAAAGAAATTGCATTAAAAAATTTAGAAAAAGTAAAAGGATTTGGTGCAGAAGCAATAATGAATCAATATGTTCTTGATAATAATCTAAGATTTATTGTAGTTAATTGGTTAAATGTAAAAGCAGTATTAAGAGTCAAAGAAATTGGTTTTTCAAAAAGTTTTATTTATTATATCAAGACATTTAAAGAGATATTTCAAGTTGTACCTCCTTTAAAATTTATAATACAATTATTAAAAATGAGAAAACTTTCTTTGAAATATGAAAAGAATATTAAAATATATAAGAATTAGAAAAATAGAAATATACAAAAAATTGTTACATTTGTTATGACAAGGTTGTTTGTTGAGTATTCAAGATTATTAAGGCTATCAGGTTTAATTGGTTTTTCAATGGCTCCAGTATTTGGTGCCTTAAGTCTTGTTTATATAGGATATGAACCAACGTTATTTACCCTCTTTTTATTATTATTACTTGGAGCATTCAAAGCAATTGTTGGGTGTGTTCTAAATGATTATTTTGATATAGAAGTTGACAGTCTTTCAGATGACCCAAATAAACGTCCATTGGTTAGTGGCGCAATTTCAAAGAAAATGGCACTTGGCCTTACTGCTTTCTGTATTATTGCAGCGTTTTCAATACTTTTTATTTTTTTCTTTGAAAATCAACCAGGATTCTTTTATGGTCTTATATGTATCTTACTGACAATATTATTTGGTAATATTTACAATAAATACAGTAAAAAATTTATTGGTTTAGACATTTTAGTTGGCCTATCGGAAGGTTTATTTGTACTAATGGGTGCTTTTTTAGTTTCTTCCGGCGGAAAAATTAGTATTTTTACCTGGATGTTTTTTGCATTAATTTTTACTCAATATCTTTATATGAATGCAGTTATGGGTGGTCTTAAAGATGCGGATCATGATTATAAATTTGGAACAAAAAATATTGCATTAAAAACTGGGGTTAAGGTTAATAAAAATAAAGATGTGTTTATACCAGTATCCTTTAAAATGTTTGGATTTTCATTAAGACTTATTTCATCATTTTTTGTTTTTGTTCCATTTATATTTTTTAATGTGTATTATGAAAATTGGCATATGATATTTTTTGCATTTATAGTTTTACTTGTACTTATTTTAACATTGAAAATGTTAAATGTAAAAAGTTTTAAAGAAAGAAAAAAGGTTCTTGGTTTATTTGCAATACAAGGAGTTTTAAGATACTCATATGTACCTTTAATGTTAATACCACTAATAGGAGTCATTTATAGTATTTCATTAGTATTTATTCCAATTATTTGGTATTTTATAGTGACAGCAATAGCTGGACAAAATATTGCGCCTAATCTATAAAATAAAAAAACATTTATCTGAAGTATAGATAACAAAATGGACTTACTGTTTATGAAAAAAATGGAACAAAAATCAAAATTATCTAAAAACATTGCAGTAAAAATAATACCTAAAGATGATGCATTTCATGGATCAAAAAAAGCAATTTCTGCAGAATGGTGGTATTTTGATGCAGTATTTTCAAATAAATATAGCGTTCATATTGGTTTTAGGACTTTTTCTAAAAAAAGTTTAGGAACAATTATGCCATTTTTAGAAATCTATAAAGATGGTAAATTAGAATATGAAGGTAAAAAACGATTTCGTTTTAAAAATTTTAAAACATCAAGTAATTTTCCACATGTAAAAGTTTTTAATTCTTTTTTATTAGAATTTGATCAAGATAGATATAAAAAAAATGATGAATGGATTTACAAAATCAAAATGAAAATGGGTGAAAATGCTGTTGATTTAGTTTTTAAAACTATAACAAAAGGATGGAAAATTGAAACTGAAAAAGAGAGTTGGGCAGTTGGACTTCCTAAAGCAAAGGTTTCTGGTTTTATAAAACTAAGAGGTAAAATGATTGAGGTAAATGGAATAGGATATCATGATCACAACTGGAATTTTTCATTTCTAACAGCATTAAATTACGCGAAAGCGTGGTACTGGGGTAAAATCAGAAGCAAAAATTTTAATATTGTGTGGGCAAACATTGTAAAAAAAGATGATAGGTGGGATTTAATTGCAGTGTTAAATATAGATAATGGTAGCTTTTATAATATCAAATATGAAAATATCATTTTCAAACCAAATAAATATTTTAAATTTAAAAGAAAAAAAATCCCTTCTGAATTTTTATTAAATTTTGAGGATGTTGTTAACGAATTACCAATTAATGCAAAAATTATAATGAATTTAAAAGATTTTCATTATAGTAGTGTTTTAACAGCACCTTATTACAGATATCATGTTAATACATCTGGTTTTATAAGTGTTGATAATAAAAAAGAAAAATTAAGCAACATGGAAATAATAGAATTTATCAGCTTTAAATAAACATCATCTATTCTTTTTAAGTTCTTTTGCAGGAACTCCAACATATGTTTTTCCTTTTTCTAAAACTTGGTTTTTAGTAACAAGACTTTTTACACCTATAGTTACGTTATCCTCAATAATAGCCCCCGGAAGTACGATTGTTTCACCTCCAATAAGACAATTATTTCCAATCTTTACTTTTGAAATAATCATCTTATTTTTTTCAATAACATGAGCACTTATTTTACAATCAGCACCAATTATTGTATTATCACCAATTTCAATAAGACAAGGTTCATACAAAATTGATGTATCTGGTATAAAACAATTTTTTCCAATTTTTGCACCTGCACATCGGTGAAGAAATACTCTAAAATGAATTAGTTTAAATACATTTAATAAAGTAAGAGGAATCAAATAAAAAAAGGGACGAATAACTATTTTTAACAAGTCATTGTTTTTCTTTCGCATATTAATATCAAATTCTCCTTCTTTTACTTTAAATCTAAAAATTTTAAGAAAAAAACCCGGAATAAGTGTTTGACAAATAATGAAAAATAATAGCTCAAAAACCAAGAAAAAACAAAAGAAAAAAATATATAAAAAATTTGAAAAATCAAAAAAACGAATAACATAGAAAAAAAGAAACACTGGAGGAATTAAGATAAGAGAATAAACAAAAAAAACAATTAATATAATTAATATTCCTCGTCCTATTAACCCAATTGAAGAAATATTTTTTTTTGTACCCTCAATATTTTTCTCTTTAATCATTTGAATAAGAATTAAAACAAATATTAATAATATTTCCTAAAAAGAGTAAAAAAAATTTCTATTGTTAAATATTTTGGAAATATTATGGAAGAAATAATTTAAAAAATATTAAAAAAAGATTAATTAACTCAATTTTTTTTAATTTGTGGAAAAACATTTAATAAATGTTTTGATACAATTAGATAATGGCAAAGCTACAGACAGGGCAAATTCGCGATAAACTAGGAAAACTAACAATTAAAGAACCTTACACAAAAACAAAATGGCTATCGGTTAGAGTTAGAGGCTACATTGATTTATTTCGTGCATTTACATTATTTGCTCCTTTTGTTGTTTCTATGTCAATTATTGTAGCAAGTCTTATAACTAGCTATAATCAAGGGAAACCAATACCTGATAATTGGTGGCTTACTGTCGGATATGCAAGTGCTACAATTGCAATAGTAAATGCTGCTTCAAATGCGCTTAATCAAGCAACAGATGTTGAGGCAGATAAAATCTCAAAACCATATAGACCAGTTCCTAGAAAAATTGTAAAACCTGACGAAGCGCAAAGTCTTGCTTTAATATTATATCTATTTGCTTTACTTCGTTCCGCCACAATTAATGCTTGGTTTGGATCTTTTATATTTTTAATAATGATATTTACAGTTACATATTCACTCCCTCCTAGATTAAAAAAATATTTATTTATAAACCAAATATGGGTAGCCTTTGCAAGAGGTATGCTTGGAATACTTGCATCTTGGAGTGTTTTTGGAAATCCATTTACACCAACCCCAATAATTATTGGATCTATTGCAACTTTTTATTTGATTGGTGGAATGTCAACTAAAGATATCGTTGACAGAGAAGCAGATAAATTAACTGGCACAAAAACTTTGATAAATACATTTGGTATTAAAAAAACTGCTTTAATCTCTTTTCCGTTTATGTTTTTTCCTTTTATCTTTATATCAATTTTTATAAATATTGGATTATTAGAACCATATCTTTGGCCATTGATTTTAATGGCAATACCAACTTTTCTAGTAATATTTTTAATGATAAAAGCAACTGAAAGTAAAACTTTGGAAAATGTACCTGCATGGTCAATTATGTATATACAATATATTTTCTTTGCATTGGGTTTTGCATTACTTACAATATTTAGTGATATACTACCCTTTTAAAAAATTATAAATTTTTATAATGTTTTTCAAAGGAATTCTTATCAATATCTGTTTTTTCTAATTCTTGATGCGTATAAAAACTTAGATAACTAGCAGCTATTCTTTTTAAATAATATCCAATTATTTCAATTTCTCTGGCATCGTAATTGTTATCTATTAAATCACAATTAATCTGATGTGCCTTTTTTCTAAGCTCATCCAAAGACCGATATTCTGACATTTTTATAACCTCATTTATTGAATAAGATATAAGTATAAAATCTTTTTTTTAAACTAAAATTTAATAAATAAGAAATCTTTACTTTTTTACATGGACAAAAAAAATATAATTTTAGATTTACCATGTGAATTAATTGATAAAATAGATAGATTAAACAGCATTGGAGATAGATCAGATTTTATATCATTTTTAATAGAAGAGCAATTAAAACAATCAATTTCTTCTGGTATAAATGTATCAACTGAATTTATAACTAAAATGAATAATAGCGACGGAATCTCAGAATTTTCTGGAGAATTAGATCTAATTGACAATAATGGAATTTCAATAGGAAAATATAATATAAACAGCCTTGACGGTTTTGAAAAACTAATAAAAAAAATCCATGAATTATCAGAGGATCCTGCAGTACAAATAAGAGCACGAAGCCTATTTTAACATAAAAAATAATTATTTTATTAGAAAATTTTCAATTATTTTTTTCCTAAAAAGTTTTAAACAATAAATTTTTTCTCAAAAAAATTCTTAGTATCAATTTTTGATATTATATAAGGTGCATTTTCTTCAAAATCTTTAGTTTCTGTAAAAAAAATTTCAATATCTGAATTAATAACTTTTTTCATTTTATTTTTCATAATTTTAAATAATTCTTCTGTAGAAACACCAACATTTCTTAATTTTTTATCAAACTGTATTTTAATTTCTATTTTATCAAAATCATGTTGAATAATCTGTGTTCTTTTTTGTTTGTTAACTTTAGATTTTAAATAAATTTCACTAAAAATTTTTTCCATAAATGAAGGTAAAACAATCCTTCCATTTGGTAAATAAATGGAATTTATCTTTCTACCATGTATTCTTTTTAATTGAAAACTAGAAATTCCACAATTACAACTATTTTCTTCAGAACTCACTACATCTCCTAAGCCAGTATAACGTATAAGTGGCGTTCCATAGCCTTGAAGCTTAGTTACGATAAACTCACCGGGCTTACCAATTTCTACATTCTCTCCGTTTTTAATAAACTCAGGATAGATCATATCCGAATGAATATGATAATTGCCCTTAATACATTCAAATGCTATAGGACCCGTTTCCGTTGAAATATAAGAGTCATATATTTTTGTTTCAAATGTCTTTTCAATGAAATCTCTGACATTTTCATCTAAAAATTGACCAGAGGTCATAATCAGCCTAGGATTCAAATTTTTTCCATAGCCTGATTTTTTAAGTAATGCAAGCTCATTAATTGAAAAAGGATAGCCTGCTAAAAGCTCCGGACGAAAGTTTTCAATTTTTTTTATAAGATCAATATTTGAAATTTTTTGATCAAATATTTGCATGTTATTTTGTCTGAAAAAAGGTTTAATAAAAGAAGAAATACTATTTACAAAATAAGCATTTTCAAAACTATTCTCAGACAAATCCAGAATAAGAGCCATTTTTGTTTTATTCCATCTAACATCATATTCTTTCATTGTTCTAATAAGCGATAACATGCTTTTTATAACTGTATAATAATCCAAGTAGACAACTATCGGCTCACCTGATGTTCCACCAGTTCTTCCCACCATTGCAGAGTCCCTGTTAAAATTTTTTGGAACTATTTGATTTTGTTCATATTTTCTAAGGTCTTCTTTTGAAATAAAAGGTAATTTATGCAAATCATCTGTAGTTTTTATCTCTTCAGGTTTAACTTTTGCTTTTTTGTATTTTATTCTATACATTGGAACTTCATATGCATATTTTACAATTTTTCTTAATTGCTTGTTTTGATATATCTTTAGTTTTGATTTAGATGTTTTTTTTAATCTATCAGGATCTGAAAAAAGTGCTTTACTAGATCTATATAAAAAAATTGGGTTAAAAAAAGGGTTCATAAAATATCACAAAAATTTCTATATTTCACTCCCAGCCCTGTATTCTCATTTCTAAACCAAGTTTTTCAAATGATTCATTCCAAGCGCAGATACCTGCATCTACCAAAACCTGTTTTCCATAAATCTTTGAATATGATATTCTTCTAGCTGGACAGCCTCCTTTACATTTATCAAACATTTGACATCTTTTACATTTTTCATCAATAAAGCTAATTTGTTCCCTCCATTTATTAAATACATTTGAATTATATATATTTCCTATGTCATCTTTTAAAATATTTCCACCAACGTATTGCTTATCACGAAGTATAACACAAGGTGTAACATCACCGTTTTCAAGTACTGAAATGTTTTTAAAACCTGCTGAACAGTTAGGTATTGCATTTATTGTTTTTTTTTCTTTATTTTCTTTGAATTTTTCTAAATATCTTTTTGTAACTGGATCTAGTAAGTCTTTTGTTGCCCGACCATATAATGAAATAAAATTTAATCTCTGATTAATATCGTTTTTATGAGTATAACTTAATATTTTTGGTAAATCTCTAAAATTATTATTTGAAACGGTTGTTGAAACTACTACATCTATTCCAATATTTTTTAATTTTTTAATAGTTTTAATTTTTTTTGCAAAAATATTATTTTCGCTATTATATGATTTTTCTTCTACCCAATTGTTCAAAGATATATAAACAAGTATTTTTTCAAATTTAGATAAATACTCGATTGCTTTTTTGTTAATTAATGTAGCATTAGTTGCTATTATTATTTTATTAAAATTTTCATGTGAAAAATTCAAGATATCCCAAAAATCAGGTCTAATTAATGGTTCTCCACCTGTAAGTTGAACCCAGTTTACTCCATTTTTCGATAAAATAATAATAATTTTTTTCCAATCGTTTGTAGACAAATCTCTTTTTTTATTTTTGTCTAAATAACAGTAATCACATTTTAGGTTACAGTTACCAGTGATAGTAAGATAAGCTTTTTCTAAATTTATTTCAGTCATCGATAACCTCATAAAATAAAATAGGTTTTGTATATTCTTTTGATTTATTAGAGATTTCTTTAGAAATTTTCTTTTTTAATTCTTGTTTTTTTGGATGTTCTAATTTGTTTATTAAATCAAGTGATTTTTTATAGTTTTGTTCTGCAAGATTTTTATTTTTTAGTAAACGGTAAAGTCTTGACTGATTCCAGAAGTAAAATAGATTATTTCTATAAATTCTAATTGATTCTTTTAAAAGAGTGTTTGCTTTTTTATAATTTTTTTCGTGAAATTGTTTTATTGCAATCCAAAAGATTTTATCAGCCTTTCGTTGAATTGTTTCTTCTGAAAAAAAATCAATAGTTTCAGATTTTTTGTTTTTATTTGTTTCAAGAAAAAATTTCTTTATTTTTTGTTTTTCTGAAGAATTTAACAATTTATTAATACTTTTTTTTCCAATTAACTCTATACTTTGATAAATTTTATTTTGATTTCCAGGAATTACATCAGTTTGCCTAAGTAAATATAAAAGAAGAGAAGGATAATCTATATTTATCAAAAAGTTTAGTGTTTGTAAATATTTTTTTGTTTTATCTTTATTTATGATTTTAAATTCTATTAATTCTTCAATCAGTTTTTTTGTTATAACCGGTGAATGTATCGCTCCTTTTATTGTAATTTCGTCCAAGATTTTTATTTGATTTTTTTTGTTTATTTTTTCTGTTTGATTTATAAAAAAATCTATTAGTTTTTCTTGTTCTATTGTTGTGTATATATTTTCAAAATTTACTATTTTTTGTTTTAATATCTTGTTTCTAAAATATGAGATTGCTTGATATTTTTTATAATCCTTTGGTTTTTCACATTTTATTCTAATTGTTGGTTGATTGCCTTTTTTTCCGAATAATTCTTTTTTAGTAATTATAAAACCTGTTTTTTGAAGGATTAACTCTAACAAGTCCTTTGGGAAACAGAATATATGTACCATTCCTTTTGATTCATGTCCATATATCCAAGTAATAATGTTTCTTTTTACTTCAAAATCACCTTTTAAAAACTGTTGAAATGATGTTTCTAAATCTGGTGTTTCTAAAATTATTGTTCCTCTTGGTTTTAGGATTCTATACCATTCAGCTAATGAGTAAATTGTTTTAAAAAAGCCTAAATGCTCAATAAACTGTTTTGCTTGAATATGTTGAACTGAGTTTGATTTATATTTTAATTTTTCTACATTATCTGTTTTATCTGCTACTGATTTATTGTATGCATCAATATTGATGTATCCAGACTTATATTGATATCCACAACCAATGTTTAATTTCATAACATTTTTATTAATTTTTTATAGTTTTAATTCATTTTCTATTTTATAGAAACAATATGGATCATTATGAGGTTTGCCCGTCATAGTCGATGATCGAGTGGTGCATCCTCCTTTACAGGTATTTTTATGTTTACAGTTATTACAATTTTCTCCAATATCATCTATATCAAATCTTCTTGTATATACAAAAGAATTTGGATCTTCCCATATTTTCTTAATTGATCTTTTTCTTATATTTCCTTCTATAAAATTATCAGAGAGTGCTAGGCATCCTTTTATGTTACCGTTGCTTTGTATACCTATTATCGATTTTCCAGCTATGCATCCCTCCCAATCAGATAAAGGGCTTATATTGCCAATTTTTTTTGAATAAAAACCAAAATTATGATTTCCAATATATGGGACTTTTTCTCCTTTGTAATTGTTTTGTAATTTTTTGATGTATAAACCAAGTGTGTAGTATTGTTCTTTTGAAACTAGTAACTCTTTTGGAAATCTTCCAAGGGGAATCGCATGTTGAATTTGCCAGATTATTTTTTCTTTTTTTACAAATTCATGAATTTGTGGTAATTCACTAAAATTCATCGTATGAACAGTTGTTATAATACCTGCTGGAAGATTTTCTTGCTTTGCTTTTTTTACAAAATTTACTGATTTTTTAAAACAACCTTTTTTATTTCTAATTTTATCATGTGTTTCTTCTGTTGCACCATCCATTCCCACTAACAGACAGTCAACTTCTACGTCAGACAGATCAGATATGAATTTATCAGGCTTGAAATAACCATTTGTAATAATGGATAAAGCCATACCGCAATCTTTAATTTCTTTTGAAATTTCAAACCAGTTTTTTCTAAGAAAAACTTCTCCACCCATCAATGTTATCCCTTTAAAACCAAGATCTGACAAATCATTACAAAGTTTTATTGTTTCCTTATTTGATAGTTCATCTAATCTATTTCTACCTGCAAAGGAGCCGCAATGAAGACAATTTAAATTACATTTAAGAGTAATTTCCCATGTTGCAACGTCAGGTATATATTTTTTTATTGTATCATTCATTTATAAACCTATTTTTTTAATGATTTCATCTTCAATTTTATAAAAGCAATAAGGATCATTATGAGGTTTACCAGTTAGTCCATAGGACATACCTATACAACCTCCCCTACAAGTTTCTCCATATTTACATCCTTTGCAGTTTTCCCCAAGCTGTTCAACTTTAAAATTTCTATTATATAAAAAAGATTTAGGATCATTCCAGATGTCAATAATACTTCTTTTTCTTATATTATCTTCAATATATGAATCATGCTGTATAGCAAGACAACCAATAATATCCCCATTACTTTTTATTCCAACAGCACTAATTCCTGCTTGGCATCCATACCATTTATCATAAAGGCCTAAACAAGGTAAATACTTTGAATTATAACCAATACAATGTGCTCCTATTACAGGTAGTTCTTTAGGTGAATATTTCTTTTTTATATCTGCAATGAATACTGCAACGGCATAATATTCTTCTTTTGTCAGAGCAAGATTTTTTTTGAATCTACCCTCAGGCATTGCTATCTGTATTTGCCAGGCAATATTATTATTTAAAATAAAATCTCTTAACTCAGGTAATTCTTTCATATTTATTTTGCTTACAGTTGTAATCAATGTTACAGGTATATTTTCACGATGTGCTAGTTTAATTGCCTTCATTATTCGGGTATGTGAACCTGGTTTTCCTCGTATATAATCATGTGTTTTAGCTCTTGAACCATCAAGACTAATTGTTAAAGAGTGAGGTTGAAGTGTTTTAATCTTTGAAATTTTTTTTTCATTTATTAAAAATCCATTTGAAATAAAATGTAATTTAATATTATTATCAACAATTTCTTTTCCAAGTGTAAACCAGTCTTTTCTAAGAAAAGGTTCTCCTCCCATTAAACATATTTCTTTTGTATCTAATTCCGCTAAATCATGGATTAATCCTATTGACTCTTTTGTGTTTAACTCATCTGGTCTTGGACTCCCAGCAGATGAGCCACAATGCAAACAGTTAAAATTACATCTTAGAGTAGTTTCCCAAACAGCTTGACCAAGTTTATATTTAACTTTTTTAGACATTTTTTTACCAAACTTTTTCCAACTATTCACTAATTGGAAAACGAAAAAAAGAAGTTAAATTTTTTTATCAGAATTTATTAAGTTATTTAAAAGTCTTTAATACTAACTGTCCCGTAGTTCAAACCTGCATATGTTGGTGAGCCCATTATAAAGTTTTGTTTTTCTTTTACTTTATTAACTTCTTTTAAAATGGTGTCTATATCATTTTCATTCAGACCAAGATCCTTTCCTATATTATATATATTACTCATTTTTACAACACCTTTTTATCTAGAATATAACTATAACATATATATAAATATTTCGGAATTATTATATTAAATAAATAGTAATAAAATTTTAAATGAATGAATTGTAAAAATTGTTTTTATAGAGGATTTTCACCTTTTAGTAATTTATAAAAAAGATTTTTAATTTTTAATATATCTTCTGTATTAACATTATTTTCTAAATATGAAATACCAATACTAAGTTTATCTGATGCAGTTACCGCACTAAAAACAATATCTGTGTAAGGAGTAATATGAGATAAATAAAAAACTCTATCAATTCTTAATTTTCCATATTTTTCATTCAAATCTATTGAACCAAGGTTGGTCAATCCAAAATCAAAATGTTTATTAACTGCCCAATTTAAAATAAGACTTACAAAATCCTTTTTCTTGCTATATGAATAAAGCTTACTAAAATGCTGATATTTTTTTGTAACTATATCACCAAACATTTTCACGATTATACCATCATTAATCGACGGATCAAGAAGATTGAATCTTAACAGATTTACTAAAAAAGTTTTCTTTTTTATCTTACTATTAATTTTTTTATGATATATTTTTGCTAAATCTAAAAAAGATTTATTGGGTTTATTTTTTAAGCCTAGAAACATGCTTGTGGCAAAAAAACCATAAAAATTATCAATATCAACTTTAAGATGATTACGTGTACTAATTGCAATTCCCCCCTTTTTTTGTTTATTTGTTTTTTTAACAATTGATTGAGACCTTACTATAGAAGCAATCAGGCCTGTGTTCACTGATATTCCAGATTTATTACATAAGTCGATTAATTGAGATGTTTCTTTTTTGGTAAAATTTATTTGAAGATGTTTAGTAGGATATTTCTTCCAATATGCATTAAAAAGCTGTCTATAGTCTTCAATATTAAGTTTTAATTTATTTTTATCCCATCTTTTATTTATCCATTCTATAAATTTAATTACAAAATAATTTTCTGATACGTCTGATGGAATAATATCCAAATTTACAGTTGGAGGAATTGGAAGTTTTTCAACCTTTTTTGAAGGATCTTTGATATATTCAAATATATCACGTGTTAAATATGATAATGCTAATCCATCTGCAAACACATGATCTGCTTTTATAATAAGATCTGAGACCTCCTTCGAGTAAAGTAAAAAAAATTTAATGAGAGGATGATTGTAATAGTCAAATTGAATAAAATTTTCTTCTAAACATTTTTGAATCCATTGGTTTTCATATTTTCTTTCTTTAATTTCTAAGGTTATATCTTCTACATTATTTGTTGTAAGCCAGACATCATTATTTTTATCTATTAACAATTTTGCCTGTAAAAGCTTATGTCTAATCTGAGCTTTTGCAATAGCCTTTTTTAAAAGTTTTTTAGAAATATTTCCTTTTATTCTTATTACTAGATAATTTACTGAATTTGGAGTGCAAAAATATCTCCTCTCCTGAAATTGAAGTTTTCTTTTATAAATTTTTGAGTTATTATCACTTGAAATCATTTAATACAGCGTTTTATGAAAGTTATTTTCTATAAATAATCTTATTGTTATTTGTTTATATTGAGTTTAACCAACATGTTATTTTTGAAAAAACGTCAATACTAGCATTATCTCCAAGTAAAAGATCCATATGAGCATAATTTGCGATATGTTCAAATTTTTTATTACTACTACCGATTTTAACATAAGATGTAAAAACATCACCTAATGGATCAATAATATCTTCGTCACCAGAGATTAATAAACAAGGAACATTTATTTTGTATAGATTTTTTGTATAATCATATAATGATTGAGGATCTACCCAACAACCATTGTAAAAACGATTTTCCTTTCCAAATATAATATCTACAAAAACCCCTGTTGGTTCATCATCAAGACAAAATAAAAATTTTTCTTGGATATCTTTTGAGGTTATATTTTTAAAGAAAAAATATGGATATTCAGTTGGAAAGTTTTTTATTCTAAATTTTGAAAAATGTTTATGAGCAAAACTAAAAGGATTAATATAGGCTTTTTTACCAAATTTAAAACCATATTTTAACAGATATAAATAGGGAATATTATAAGAATATCCAATCGCAGAGGAAGCTATTGTAACAATACCTGCCAAATCATCCTGGCTAATTAATTCAGCATATGCATAACAGAGATATCCGCCCATACTGTGACCTATTAGAAAAATTTTTTCTTGTTGTGTTTCTTTTTTAATGAATTCAACTGCTGTAACTAAATCTTTTTTTAGATAAGTACGATCAAAATCCCAAAATCTACAAATATATTCTCTGTTACTATTCTTATCAAATAAAAAATCACCATCTGCATCATGTGTACGAAGAGCTAAATTCCAAACATCCCATTGATTTTTATTTAGATATCGGGCAAGAGAATGATTATTATCCCAATCAAAAATTTTTTTATTACACGCATAACCATGTATCAATAGAATTGAGGGCATTTTACTACTTTTATATCTTGTTAAATTAATAATAAAACTATCCTCTGTTGTTAAATCATAAAAAGTTTTATTATTCATAATAAATTTTTTTTCTTGATGAGTATCAATATTTAAAGATTGCACTGTAGAAAACAAACATAAAATTAAAATTAATATAACAATAAAAAGATTTATTATTTTTTTTATATATTTCATTCTCAGTCAATATTAAAACATTAATATTTATATTTTTTTATAAAGTTAAATTAATTTTAAAAGACTGCAATAACAAATTTATATCATACATTTCAATTAAATAGTAATGTCGGGGGCGGGATTTGAGCCCGCGACCTCCTGATTTCTTAGCACAAGGCTAAAACGAACCCTTTAGCTGAGCTTATGAGTCAGGCGCTCTAACCAAGCTGAGCCACCCCGACATAAAATTTTTTTTAGGTTTCAGTTGAAATACTACACCTACTTATAAAAATTTTCTAAATCTAAATTCTATCTATTCTACAAATTTTAAAAAAAAATTGGTAGTTATTAAATACTAAGAATTTTATTCACTTTTTGAAAAAAAGGGATGGATGCAATGTGGAATAATAACCTAGTTTATATTTTAAAATTACCATCATTTTTAAAAATAAATTTTGATAATAATTCTAGAATTTTTAAGGAGATGGTATAATATGAGAGATATTCCCGATATTGTCAAAGTTATGAGAGAAGCCGAAAGATTAGGAAAATTAACAAATTCATCGTTAGAAATATATGAGCCTGATGGGGATAATAAATCAATAGATAATAACAATGAGACGGAAAAGAATTTTTTTGATGAAAGTATAAAATTTGATGATAAAGTAGTTGTAAATAATATGGAAGAAAAGTACAAGAAAATATTTGAAAATTGTACAGTTGCAATAACAATTGCCGATGAAAATGAAAGAATTGTCTTTTGGAATAAATATGCGAACAAATTATTTGGCTATACTGATAAAGATTTGTCTTTAAAAAACGTAAAAAATCTATATCCTGAGAAAGAATGGAAAAAGATTAGATCTAAAAACATAAGACAAAAAGGTATTAATCATAAACTTGAAACTAAAATGCTAAGAAAGGATGGTTCAAAAATTGATGTTGAAATATCAATATGTGTTTTGAAAAAAGGACAAGGTGAGACCTATGGATCTATTGGTATTATAAAGGATATCTCTGATCTTAAACAAACAAAAAAAGAACTTATAGAATCAGAACAAAAATATAAAACTATTTTTGAAAATTCAGCCGTTGCAATTACTTTTATAGACGATAAAGAAAGAATTATTTCTTGGAATAAATATACTGAAAAACTTCTTAATATGAACAAAAAAGATCTATATATGAAATCAATCAAGTCATTATATCCTGAAGAGGAATGGAAAAAAATCCGTGAGGAAAATATTAGAGATAAAGGAATGCAACATCATTTAGAAACTAAGATGTACCGTAAAAATCAAGGTTTATTAGATGTTGATATTTCTTTAAGTGTTTTAAAAAACAAAAAAGGAAAAATTACTGGATCCATTGGAGTTATTAAGGATATTTCTCATCAAAAACAAACCGAGAGATGGTTAAATTTCATTATGGAATATGCTGGGGATTCTATATATTTATTAGACAAAGATGGCAGATATTTAATGGCTAATAACGAACTATTACTAAGGCTAAACCGTTCTAGAGAAGAAGTAATTGGAAATACTTTTTTTAAACTTCATATGCAAAAAGAAAATAAAGAATTCAAAGAAAAATTAAAACAGGTTTATAAGGATAAAAAAACAATAATTCAAGAACATAAAAGCTTAAATTTAAACCGATGGTTTTTACGAACCTTAAGCCCAATAAAAGATTATACTACCAACAAAACAGTAGTAGCAGTTATTTCTAAAGATATAACAGATTGGAAATATATGCAAGAAAAATTAAAGAATTCTGAAAAAAAATATCGAACAATTTTTGAAAACTCAGCAGTAGCTATAACTGTTACAGATGAAAATGAGAGATTAGTATCATGGAATAATTATGCAGAGGCACTTTTAGAAATGGACAGTGAAGACTTAAATCAAAAACCAATAAAATCTTTATATCCCATAAACGAATGGAAAAAAATGCGTTCAGAAAATATCAGGCAGAAAGGCATGCAACATCATTTTGAAACAAAAATTCTCAAAAAAAATGGATGTACTTTAGATGTTGATATTTCAGTTAGTGTTATTAAAGATAATAATGGAAAAGTAACAGGATCCATTGGGGTTATTAGAGATATAACTGATAGGAAAAATGCAGAAAAAGCTTTAAAAGATTCAGAAGAGAAATTCAAACAATTATATCTAAAGGCACCAATTGCTTATCATACTCTATCACCAAAAGGCATTATTACAGAGGTAAATGATAAATGGTGCCAAGTTCTAAATTTTAAAAGAGAAGAAGTAATAGGTAAATCAATTTTTGATTACATACCACTTTGTGAAAGAGAAAAGGCAAGAGATTCTTTTATTAATAAAATCAAGAGTAAAACAACATACTCTAAGCCTAATCAGCGTTCTTATTTGACAAAAGATGGCTTTAAAAAAAGTTTAATGATAAATGATTTTTTTTCATTTGATGAAAATAACAATATTAAAGCTGTACATACTACAATGGAAGATATAACAAAACTAATAGAAGCAGAAAATAAATTAAAAGAAGCCCATGACTTACTTCAAAATGCAAATAAAGAACTTGATAAAAAAGTAAAAGAAAGAACTGTTGAAATAGAGCAACTATTAAGACAAAAGGATGAATTTATTAGTCAGCTTGGTCATGATTTAAAAACTCCCTTGTCAATAATTCTTAACATCTTACCAATGATAAAAGACGAAATTAAAGATAAAGAAGTCATTAAAGATTGTAAAATTGCAATTCGGAATACTGATTATATAAAAAGTCTAGTAAGCGAAACATTACAAATTGCAAAATTAAGTTCTCCAAATATTAAGTTAAATATGGAAAAAATAAAATTAAAAGATTTAGTAACAGATATATTTAAAAATAAACCATTTCTAGTAGAAGAAAAAAATATTAAATACAAAAATAACATAGATGATAAAATTTTTGTTATTGGAGATAATTTGAGATTACAAGAATTATTCAACAATTTAGTCACAAATTCAGCAAAATTTACTCCAAATGATGGAATTATAACTATTGATGCAAAGAAAAATAAAAAGATTGTCACAGTTAGCGTTAAAGATAATGGCATTGGTCTTTCAAAAGATCAAATTGGAATTATTTTTAATGAATTTTACAAAGTTGATGAATCAAGACATGATATAAACTCATGTGGTCTAGGTCTTTCAATCTGTAAACGGATTGTTGAAAAACATGGTGGCAAAATTTGGGCGTATAGTAAGGGTCAAGGTAAAGGAACAACTATAAGTTTTACTTTAAAAAACAAATAAATAATGTGAAATTATTAAATATTAAAAACAGATATGGGAATGGTTGGGATAGATGAAAAAAATTATGATGGTAGATGATAATATAGACCTAACTTATGTAGTCAAAAAAAGACTTGAAAAAACAAATATATATAAGGTAATATCTGCAAATAGTGGAAAGGAATGTATTAAATTATTAAAAAAAGGAAAAATTCCAGATTTAATTTTACTTGATATTATGATGCCTGAAATAAGTGGATGGGATACATTTGCAAAATTAAAAGCAAATGATAAATGGAGTAAAATACCTATTGTATTTCTTACTGCAAAAACTGATTCGTATAGTAAAGGATATGGTTTGGTATCTGCATATGATTATATTGAAAAACCATTTGAATTTTCAGATTTGAAAAAAAGAATTGAAAACATTGTAGGTAGTTAGATATATGATACAAATACAAAGCTCTGAAACAATTAATTATCTAATGAGGACATTAATTCGAGTTATTGGTAGAAGAACATCAGAAAATTTTGCTTTGGAAACTCTTTACTCAGCAATAAATGAATTAAAACCAAAATATGATTTTTTAAAATTTATTGAAATAGGTAGTGTAGTATATTCAGCAGAATTAGATGCAATAGCTGTTAAATCAGAAATAAATTATGTTGATCCAAATATGCTCGGAAAAGCAATTAATGAAGTTTTAGATATTATTGCTAGATCTCTTGGTGGCAGTAGTGATTATGATTTTCAAGAAGCAGAACATTTTCTCTTAACAGAGGTTCAAGATGAGCTCGGTGAAAGACACAATATTATATTAAAGCAGATAGGCATAAATTTAGATATTAAACAGAATCAATTTATAATTGAAATGCAAGAAGCATATAAAATTAAAATTAAAAGAATGAAAAAAACAGATGTTTTGGATCATATATTAAAATCAATTATTATTATAACAAAAAAGAACCATTCGGAAATAGAAGCTTCAAAAATTCTTGTTAGAGCAATAAAAAAATATCAAAAAGAATATGATTTTTTAAAATATTTACAAATTAAAGAGCCTACATCTGATAAAGATCCATATATAATATTGGTTAACTCTGAAATTGATAATATATGGTCGGCAAAAATGGCTAAAGCTATTCAGCAGATAATAGAAGATAGTGGAAAAACAACTGATTTAAAAGCCTTAGAAACCTTTATTGATGATTTAAAAAATCAATTGGGCAGGGGTGATATTCAAAAAATTGAAAAGATAGGGATAAATCTAAATCAGGTCCACAATTCATTACAAAGGCAAAAAAACGAAATTATTTTTACAAAAACAATAGAATTAATTATTGACACAATAGGTGAAAAAACATCAATAGGATTTGCTGTTTCAATGATTGACTCAATAATTGAGAAACTTAAAGATCGGCATAGTGTATTAAACAATATAAAAATTGATAAATCATTATTTGAAAGTGGTATTAAAGCCTTTGATATAATGCAAGAAATAAACAACGAAAGTTCTCATGATCTTGCTAGGGCAATTAAAGATATTATGAAAAATATTCAAAATAATTTTGCAGACAAATCAAATTCTTTTATAGAAGATTTTAAAAAGAAAGCACCCTCAGATTATATATCAGAAATTGAAAAAATTGGTGTAAATTTACATATTTTAGAATTAAGAAAAAGTTTATTTTAAGATTATTTTTATTCAATTTCAAGAGTTTTTTTAGCTCGTAAAAAAACAACTGGGCATGAATTCTTTTTTAATTTTGTTCTTAATTCTTTATCGTTTGTTACAACAACACCGTTTATCTTTTTAGAAAGTAATAATACTGCATCATCTACATTCTTTCCATCTGCATCTATAGTTTTAAATTTTTTTGCAATTTTTAAAGAGGACTTTGCAAGATTTTTTTTGTTACCTTTTCCGTTTTCCGATAAATATATTAATTCGTTTAATACGGGTTTTGGTATAACAATATCATATTTTCCAATTAATCGAGTTAATTCATCTTCTAAATTTATAGAAAATTCAAAAAGCATCATTAAGGCATTGCTATCAAGAATTACTATTTTTTCTCCTTTATATCTCCATATCCTATTAGATGCCATCTTCCTTCAATCCTTCTACTAATAGCAATCCTTTGACCATATTCTGCACATACAGGCAGTTTTAATTTAACTGAAATTAAATCTGGTTTTAAATCTGAAACAATACCAACAGTCGTTGCAGTCCCAATAGTTAACATTAAAGGTTCATTTGTTTTAATTGGGTCAACATTTTTTTCTTCTATCGTTCCAACTACTCGTTTTAGGAGATGGATTGTTATATTAAATTTATCTAGAGTTGGAGGTAATTCCCCAAGTCTACCAATTACCTTTCCAGCGTATGCATCAGATTTTGTTCTGGCAGGATCTAGTTTTGTACCTATAGCAATTAAACCTCCGGGAGTTGCTTCTTCAACTGATTTACCTCCAGTGAATAAAGACTCTATCGTCGTACTAATTTTTTCTATTTTTTGTCTACCTTCTATTTCAACTTTTCTACCAGGCGCGATTTCAATATTTTCTCCTTTCTTTAATACCCCTTGAATTAAAGAACCGCCAATAACACCTCCCTTTAGAATATCAGGTCTTGAACCAGGTTTGTTTATATCAAAGCTTCGAGCAGTGTACATCAAAGGGGTTTTTGTAAGATCTCTATTAGGGGTTGGGATATAATCCTGAATTGCCTTTATTAAAAAATCAAAATTTATATTTTGATGTGCACAGACTGGCATTATTGGCGCACCCTCTGCACATGTTCCTTTTACGAATTTAATAATTTGCTCATAGTTTTTTTTTGCATTATTTTCAGACACAAGATCAATTTTATTTTGTACAATAACTATATTTTTTATACCAGCAAGATCAAGAGCTGTTAAATGTTCTTTAGTTTGAGGTTGAGGACAAGGCTCATTTGCAGCAATAACTAGGACAGCGCCATCCATAATTGCAGCACCCGAAAGCATAATGGCCATTAAAGTTTCATGTCCTGGTGCATCTACAAAGGAAATAACTCTTAGTAATTCTGTATCACTATTACATAAAGGACATTTTTTGGTAACACAATAGCATTTAGGTTCTTCGCAATTTGGACATTTATAAAAAGCAGTATCTGCATAACCTAATTTTATTGAAATTCCTCTTTTGATTTCTTCAGAATGCTCATCTGTCCATTTACCAGTAAGTCTTTGAGTTATTGTTGTTTTTCCATGATCGACATGCCCTATCATTCCTATATTTATTTCAGGTTGACTTGGTAAATCCATTATTGCTCCTCTTTTTTAATTTCACTTTTTTCATCTTTAATATCTTCTTTTTTCTCTACTTTTTCTTCAATATTTTCTTTTTTATCAGATTTGGGTTTTTCTTCAGAACTAATTAATTTTTCAATAGGTCTGGAACTATGTTTTACTACCTTCATATTTATTTGGACAACATCTTGGTTAATTGTATTGCCTCTCACAGATTTTTTCTTTCTCATTCCTTTTTCCGTTGCATTAAAACCTTTACTTTTACTCAATAACAATCTTCTTCTAATCATTCCAGGAAGATCATTTCTCATTGTAAAACCGTCTTTATCTGTTCCTCCAGTTATTTGTAATTTGTAACCCGGAAGAGAAATAAAAATTCCATCAACCTCATCTCCAATCTTTTTACCAATTAATGAATTAGCGTGATGCCCGCTAACTTGGACTTGATATGATTTTCCTTTTTTTGTATCGTTTACAATTACTTTGAAATCTACCATATATGTTTCTCCATTAAACAAAATTATATAATATACTTTTTTCCGGTAATAATATTATATATTAATAGCTTTTTGTTAGATAAAATAATAAAAAATTATTTATAGAGGTTTTAGATTGTGAGGTACTACAAGGTCTAATTTCCTGGGGGAGAGAATATGTCAGAATATATATGGTACTGGAATAAAGGGAGTAGTAAAATTTATACTAAAAACACAGAAATTGCTGAGAAAGCTATGAAAGATGGAATGCTTGTAATGGGAAGAAAAATAAAACCTAACATCTTGAAATTTTGAAATTATTTTCTTTTCAACGGAAGTTTTTTAGATAACTAGTATATATGGTCTCGATTATATGGCCGATTTAGATTATAGTAAATTATTGAAAAGAGTAGTTGATAGCACACCAAAAAGAGAAGTAAATGAAGAAAGATTTAAATTACCAAAAGCTGATATTTTTTATGAAGGAAATACAACAGTAATAAAAAATTTTGATAAGATTTCTGATGCAATAAATCGTAATCAAGATTTAATCTTAAAATTTCTTTTAGGTGCGGTTGGAACTGCTGGTGAACTTGATAGTGGAAGAGCCGTTTTTCAGGGTAAAATTCCTGCCAGAAGTATTCAAGATAAAATTAAGGATTACATTGACGCATTTGTAATTTGCTCTGAGTGTAGTAAACCTGACACTCATTTGGTTAAACAAGGTCGAACTCTATTAATAAGATGTGATGCATGTGGTGCTATTAGATCTGTTAAGTCACGAAAGAAAAAAGTTATTCAGCATACTTCAAAATCTTTTAAAGAAGCATCAACTTACGATCTAACAATTAAAGACATTGGTAAAAAAGGAGATGGCATTGCCTATTATGACAAATATATTATATACGTTGCTGGTGCAATGAAAGGTTCAACTGTTAAAGTAAAGATAGATAAAATTTCTGGAACAGTTGCCTTTGGTCATATCGTTGAAGGCTAAATTCTTCTGCATATACATCTGAATTATTATCTGCAAGAAATAGCGAAAAATATATAAACAGAGCTACATATTCAATTCTACATTTGTCAGACAAAATATGTCGTTTGTCATTTATATGACATACTTTTTACGTATGTTTGGCATGCAAATGAAGCCGGTCCGACATATGAAATAAAAATGTGAGGAGATATGGAAACAAATCGCATAACGATAAGATTACCTCAGCATGATATTCACTCAATAGACTTATTTATCAGAGCTGGGGAATTTGCTACCCGTTCAGAGGTAATTCGTCATGCGGTAAATGATTTTATTAAAAATTATGCAAATAATATAATTGAAAAAGCAGATAAAATAAAAAAAGTCCAAGAATTGGAACTTGCAATTGAATCCATTGAACCTTACATGAAAAAATGATTGGTTAAAAAATGGAGGGGATGGGATGCACCCCTATAGAAGGGCGCCTTGGGATGGGCGTCCTTCAAACTACCAATATTTAGGAGGAATGGTATGAGTAAAAACAAAAATATGGAATCATTTATTGCAAATGCAATAGAAAATAAAGCTGAAGAGGAAAGTAAATTTATTTTTAATGAAGATGAAATGTTTGGCACTCCAAGAATAACCATTATTGGTTGTGGAGGTGCTGGAGGAAACACAATCACTAGATTAAATAAATTAGGAGTAAAAGGTGCTGATACCATAGCGATAAATACAGATAAACAAGCACTTGACCTAGTAGAAGCAAATCATAAAATCTTGATTGGATCAAGAATAACACGGGGTCTTGGTGCAGGTGGTTTTCCAGATGTTGCAGAAAGAGCTGCACGTGAGTCCCTCCACGAAATTGAGGATTTAATCAAAGATTCTGATCTAGTATTCATCACTGCTGGTATGGGTGGAGGTACTGGAACTGGTTCTGCGCCAGTAGTTGCTGAGATTGCAAAAAAACATAATGCAGTTGTAACATGTATGGTTTCAACCCCTTTTAATGTTGAAAGAGCAAGACTTATAAAAGCAGACGAAGGACTTGATAAACTTAGAATAAAAGCAGATAGCACTGTAGTTCTTGATAATAACAGACTGCTTGAATTTGTTCCAAATTTACCAATTAATCAGGCTTTTTCAGTTATGGATCAAATGATTGCAGAAACTGTAAAAGGTCTATCTGAAACAATAACCGTTCCTTCTCTTATAAATCTTGATTATGCAGATATGAAAACCATTATGGATCAAGGCGGATTGTCTGTAATGCTTTGGGGCGAAGCAGAGGAAGATGCAGGAGTTGAAACAATTGTCAAAGAGGCGCTTAATCATCCATTACTTAATGTTGATTATACTGGAGCAAATGGTGCACTCGTTCATATAACCGGTGGACCAAACATGAGCTTAAAATATGTTCAAGATGTAGCAAAATCTCTAACTCAAGATTTAGACTGTTATTCAAATGTTATTCTTGGCGCAAGAGTACTACCAGAATTTGAAGGTAAATGTAGAGTAATGGCAATTATGACTGGAGTCCAGTCACCAGATTTACTTGGTCCAAAAAGTACGCCAGCTACAGAAAAAATTCCAGTTAAAAAAGTAGCAGCCTCCAAGTTTGATATCGACTTTGTTAGATAATCAAACTAACTCTTTTTTTATATTTTTATTATCGTTCCATTGAATTTTTTATTATTAATTATATTTTCTAATTGATCTAATTTTTTACCATTAAAAACAAAAGTCGGAATTTCTGCTCTATTAATTATTTTTAAAGCAGGTCCATCAATAACAATATTTTTACCAGCTTTATTCCAGTCACTTCCAAATTTTTTTAATAATTGTTTTACTTTTATTTCTTTAAATTGCTTTGCATTACTATATTTGTTTGGATCTTTATCAAAAACTCCATCAACATTTGTAGCAATCAAAAATTTATATGCATTTATCTTCTCTGCAAGCTCTGCACCTACAAGATCAGTACTATGGCCGGGAGTCGTGCCACCCATAATAACTATATGGCTATCTATTGCTATTGCTTCATCTGTTGTATTAGGAATTCTTTTATTGGATATCCCTAAAATGTATGCTAGAAGTTTTGCGTTAACTTTTGTTATATCGATGCCAATTTCATCAAGGAAATCTTCATTAAGATTATGATTCCTACCAGTTTTTATGTAAAACCTTGCAGTTTTCCCTCCACCAACGATTAAAAAAATTTTATAACTTTTAGAAAAATTTTTTAGAATATCTTTAAAATTATTAAAATAACTCAAATCTGCCTCATCAGAAAGTATAACTGATCCTCCAATCGATATAACAATTGATTTCATAATTAAAACATATACATAAATTATTTATTTAAATTCTTAATGAAAAAAAAATTTAATTATGCAACCTCAGGCCCTGCCTCTCCCTTTTTTGGAGTTTTTCCTAGTCTTACCTGCGGAAGAGGAATTGGAGGGGGCAAACCAAGATTTTTTGCTATACCAACTGCTTCAGGAACACATGAGTGCATAACTGCGGTATGAATATGACTTGCAATTTGATTTGGCATTTTACGAGTTTCATTCCATTCTGTAGAAATCTTTTTAGCATCATCATTTTGATATAAAAGGGAGCCTTCTAATTTTATCATACCAACTGGCCCATAACTTGCAGTGTATTGAAAATCAATTGTTGCCTCATTGTCATTTTTTGTAGATATATTAGTAACAGTGCTATTATGATCAATTCTTACTTGTCTTGGACGTTCATTTCTATCAATATACCTTCTTGCTTCTATTGTTTTAAGATTTATATTTCTAATTTTCATGATCAAAACTAGTAATAAAAAACATGCTTTTACCTCTTTCGTTGATAAATAATTTAAAAGTCGATTAATAAATTAAAAGAAATGAAAGTTATTATAAAATTTCTAATAATACATATCAATATTAAGATAAATTATAATAAGTGGCGGAGAACAATATATGTCTGATTATAAAGTTAAAATATTTAATAAAGAACTTTTAAAAAATGATTTTACTAAATATGTTCTTGGCGTAGATATTGGTGGAACAAACACAAATATTGCAGTTGCAGGTATAAAGAAAAATAAACCATTTTTGCAATTTTCTCTTAATTTTAACAGCCAAAAGCAAGAATCAATAATTCCCGCAATAAATGAAACTTTATCATTTGCAAAAGATAATTACAAAATTAATGTTAAAAATTCATGCATTGGTGCAGCAGGTTTAGTATCATCAAAAAATGATTCTGCAATACTAACTAATGTTTCCTGGAATGTTAAAACTAAAAATATTATAGAAAAAACTCTATTAGAAAAAGTATTTATTATTAATGATTTTCAAGCAATTGGATATGGAATAAATCTTCTTGATGTAAAAAATAAAAAGGATATAGTTACAATTAGAAATAAAAAAGATAATAATTTTAATTATGGAACCAAAGCTATCATTGGTGCTGGAACAGGTCTTGGCAAAAGCATCTTATATTTTGATAAAAAAATTAAAGCATATTTACCTATCGCAAGTGAAGGCGGCCACTCTGATTTTCCAGTTCAAAATAATTTTGATTTTAAGTTGTTAGAATATATCAAAAATTTAAGAAAAATATCTCAGCCTTTAAACTACGAAGAAATAATTTCAGGTAGAGGTCTTGAAAGTATTTATTATTTTATTAGACATCAAAAAAAATATAATAAAACTAAATATACTCAAGAAATTGATAGTTCAAATGAAAAATCATCACTTATATCAAAATATAAAAAATATGATGAATCATGCAAAGAGGCTTTTAGATTATATATAAAATATTATGCAAGATGCGCAAAAAATTTTGTTTTGGAAACAATGGCCACAGATGGATTGTACATCGCTGGTGGTATTGCCTCAAAAAATATAGATATTTTCAAAACAGATGATTTCTTAAATGAATTTAGAAATGCATACAGGCGAGAAAAAATTTTGAAAAAAATCCCAATTTATATTATAGTAAATTATGATGTTAGTCTTTTAGGAACATGCTTTGCATGCATATTGTATGATTACATAAAAAAAGGTAGATAAATATGAATAAAAAAATAATTCCAGCAATCATTGCAAAAAATCAGGAAGAATTGGAAGAAAAAATTGATAAAGTAAAAGATAAATTTGATATCATTCAATTAGATATTATGGATGGAAAATTTGTTCCAAATAATTCAATTGATTTTAACTTTCAAATACCAGAGACCAAATGTAACTATGAAGCGCATCTTATGATAAATAATCCAAAAGATTGGATTGAAAATAATTATTCAAAAGTTGACACAATACTTGTCCACGTGGAATCAACAGATAAATATGAGAAAATAATTAATTTAGTAAAAAATAAAAAGAAAAATATTGGATTTGTTTTAAATCCAGAAACTTCAATTGATGTTATAAAAAAATATATTAATCAAATAGATCAAATTTTAATAATGACCGTAAATCCTGGATTTTATGGAAGTCCCTTTTTACCTGAGATGATAGATAAAATATCAATTCTTAGAAAAACAGCTCCAAAATTAAATATTGAGGTTGATGGAGGAATAACTGATAAAACAATTAATCTTGTTGATAAAGCTGGAGCAAATATGTTTGTATCAGGTTCATATATTATTAAATCCAAAAATATTGATATTGCGATAAACAAACTAAGAGAAATTATCAGATAATAATTTAATCAAATCCATCTTTCTACTTGTTTGAAATTGACGGACCATTTCTTTTATTCTATCGGAGTTAACATCCAAAACAAATATTTCAATACTAATAATTAAATATCAAGGAGAGTAATCCATGACAGAATATTGTGAAATTTGTGGGGAAGAATTAGATTATGATGAAGAAGAATATGGAATTTGTAAGAAATGTAAAAAAAATCAACAAGAAGATAAAAAATACGAAAAAGATGAAGAGTATATAGATCCAGGAATTACTTGATTTATCTTACTTTATATTTTATATCTTTACCTGTAGAAACTTGGAGTTTATTTTCTCTTGCAAGCCAACCTAATGCAGAATAAGCATCTATAATATGGATATTTGAATATTCTGTAATAGAAATAACATCAATATCTTGCATAGTATTTAGTGTATTCCAAACCTTACCTGCATTGTTTCCAATATAATCTGTTAGATTTGTTTCACCAAGTTGATATCTTGTTTCAATTTTACATATTTTATTTTCTCTTGCCAGCCACCCAATACCTGCATAAAAATCATTTTTATTTATTTTTGTTTTTATTATTAATTCATCTTCATTTAGAGGCCCATATTTTTCTAGTGCTTTCCAAATTTTTCCCGCTGTTTTACCAAAATTCTCTATTGTGTTTTTCATAAAACTCACCAACAATTCTGGAATATTTATTTAATTAATATACTTTTTTTAAAAAATCAAATTTTACCTAAAATATCTAAAAAATTTATAAATTATAATACTAATTATATATTTTTAATATCCTGCAAAAATATTTGACATAATTCGACCCTCTGCTTTTCTAAGATGCTGAACAACTGTTGGTTTACTAAGCCCGATTATATCAGAAAGCTCTTTGCTATTAATTTTTCTTGGATAGGTATAATATCCATTATTTTTTGCAACAATCAATATTTTTCTTTGTTTATCAGTCAAACATGAAAGAATTGTTTGCTCATTATATTTTGATTTTACAAAACTAATTTTTGTAACTTTTCCAATATTTTTAAATAAATTAAGAATTTTTTTCAAATTTTCTTCATTTCCTGAAACACTAACAACCATTTTTTCTTTTGTCAAAATAGATGGTGTGTCCCAAATAATATCAATATTAAACTTTTTTGCTAAGGAATTAAGGCTTTTAAAATATTTAACTTTCATTAAACATATATATCTATTATCTTTTTTTTGTAAAACTGTAAAAATTTCTACATAATCAGGCATCTTAATATCTCCAATATTACAACCTTCTTTCATATTTATTGCTGCTATTGCCATTTTGATTCTTTTTTCAAAATCTAATTTCAAAAGTTCAAGTAGTTCGATTGATTCAATTTTATCAATTAAAAAGTTTAAATTTTTTAAAAATTTTTCATTAAGTTTCAACTCAAGAATTAATTTTCGCATAATTAGGTAATAAACAATTTACTATATAAACTGTCATACATGTATTGCATAAATCAAATATATTAATTAGTTACATATATATCATTACAAAAAGGTGAAAATGATGGGAGATACAAACATAATTACAAAAAAAGTTGCATGTCCTCATTGTAAAAATATTATAGAGGTTCAAGGAAATGAAGGGGAAACAATAGAAATCCAATGTCCCAAATGTAAAATAAAAGGAATATTTTCTTTTAAAAAGGAAATAAAACATAAAGACGAATCAATTGCTATAACAGTAGATAATCTAGAATTTTCATATCCAAAATCTAATAAAAAAGCAGTAGATGGGGTTTCGTTTAATATTAGTAAAGGAGAAATATTCGGTTTTCTTGGACCAAATGGTGCGGGAAAAACAACAACTCAAAAGGTAATCATTGGACTATTAAAAGGCTATAATGGAAATGTAAACATTCTTGGTAGAGACCTTGACAGTTGGAAAACAGACCTATATAACAGAATTGGAGTTGGTTTTGAACTGCCAAATCATTATCAAAAACTTACTGCCTTTGAAAATCTTGAACTTTTTGCATCTTTTTATAAAGGAAAAACAACCCCTCCAATAGACCTTCTTAAAATGGTTGACCTCGAAAAAGACGCAAATGATAGAGTTGCAACTTTTTCAAAGGGCATGAAATCAAAGTTAAATTTTGCAAGATCGCTTCTTAATGATCCTGAGGTTTGGTTTCTTGACGAACCAACAACAGGTCTTGATCCAGTTGGTAGAAGATTAATAAAAAATATTATCCTTCAAAAAAGAAAGGAAGGAAAAGCAATTTTTCTAACAACACACAATATGAATGATGCAGATGAACTCTGTGACAGAGTTGGTTTTATTGTTGAAGGAAAATTGATATTAATTGAAAGCCCAAAAGAACTTAAGATAAGGCATGGTAAAAAAATTGTAAAAGTCGAGTATCTTAAAGATAACGAACTTATAAGCCAAGATTTTGATTTAAAAGAATTAGCGGACAATAAAATATTTTTTAATCTTTTGAAATCGGGAAGTGTCCAAACAATCCACACTGCAGAAGCAACCTTGGACGATATATTTATTAAAGCCACAGGTAGGCAGCTTAAATGAGCAATTTAAAAAATATGCTAAAATGGGAATTCACACTTTTATATAGATATAAAATTATTCATATTTCTATTCTAAGTGTGTTCTTATATTTCATATCAACTCAAGCAATTGAGGATATGAACAAACCTATTTTTCATACAATGCTTTTATTTTTTGATCCTGCAGTCATAGGAATTATGTTTATTGGTGCTTTGGTTCTATTTGAAAAAGCAGAAAATGTACTTCAAGCACTAGTAATAACACCTATGAAAGTAGATGATTATATCCTATCAAAGATAACATCATTAACAATTTTATCAGTGATTTCAGCATCAATTTTTATTGCCCTATTAAATCTCTTTAGTGGCATTGAATTCAACATTCTGTATCTTGTAGCAGGAATAATTTTAACATCAATAATGCTGATACTATTAGGTTTTGTTTTAGTATCAAGAGTAAACAGTCTTAATGAATATTTACTTGCTATGATAATTTCGTTTTTAGGGCTTCTTTTCCCTCCTATGTTACATTTTTCAGGACTATATGAAAATGTGGCATTCTATTTATGGCCTACACAGGCATCATTTATTATATTTACAGGTGTTTTTAATGCAGCAAGCCTTGAAACATGGGAAATTGCATATGGTATAGCTTATCAAATATTCTGGATAGGGGTACTTTATTTCCTTTCAAAAAAAGCATTTCACAAATATATTGTATTAAAAGGAGGATAATAAAAATGGTATTTGTTCTTAAACTTGCAATAAACGATTTTAGAAATATCATTCGTGATCGTTTCTTTGTTTTTGCATTCTTTGCATATCCAGTCATGTTAATTTTATTTTCAAGAATACTTATTCATTTGATAGCCCCAAGAGTTGAAAGCGTTTTTCCAATTGCTGCAAATTTTCCTTTGGTTTTTATGTTTTTCATTCTTCTAATTCCTTTTATTTTTAGTTTCATTGCTGCCTTTTTAATACTTGACGAGAGAGACGAACATTTGTTAACTGTTCTTAGAATAATGCCAATATCAAGGAACAGTTATCTTATTTATCGTATGTTTTTCATGTCGCTATTTGCATTTATTGTTTTACTAATATTTCCGCCTCTTTCAGGGCTTGTTGATGGAAGCCAATTTTCATATCTTTCATATATACCTACTGCTCTTTTGTTTGCACTTTTTACACCATTTTCTGCATTACTAGTTGCCTCATTTGCAACAAACAAGGTTCAAGCATTTGCAATTTTCAAAATAGGTGGAACAGTTTTTATGCTGCCATTATTTGCCTTTTTCCTAAATCTCGGTGATATTAAGTATATATTTAGCCCTGTTCCAAACTTTTGGTCACTATTAGCACTTGACGCTGTAATTCAAAATGGTACCATTGAGATATTACCTTTAGCTATAGGTTTTTTTTATCAAGTAATATTAATCGCGTTGCTATTCTATATATTTAATAAAAAAAATTAGTATATATAAAAATGTTATATGTATGGAATATTTTAATAATTTGATTTGAAAAAAGAAATAATAGAGATTTTATTTAATCTCCTTTATCAAGATGGACATCCATTTGTGGAAATGGTATATTTATTCCTTCTTTATCATATCTTTGTTTTATAGCTTTTTTAAAATCAAAGAAGAAGTCCCAATAATCACTTGTTTTTACCCAAGGCCTAATAACTAAAACCACTGCAGAATCAGCAAACTCAGAAACCGCAACTTGAGGTTCTGGATCAGAAAGCACTCTTTTATCAGCTTTTAAAACATCAAGAGTAGTTTTTATTACTTTGTCAAGATTATCGCCATAACCAACACCCATTGTCATATCAACTCGTCTAGTTTCAAATTTAGTAAAATTAATTATATTACTACCCCAAACTGATTTATTTGGAATAATTACTAATTTATTGTCAATGGTTTTTAGCTCGGTAATGCTAATACCAACGTTTTCAACACTTCCACTTTCTCCATTTACTGTTACATAATCACCCTTCTTGAAAGGCTTTGTAATAGCAACCATAAATCCCGCTGCAATATTACTCAATGTGTCGCCAAGAGCAAAACCTAGAACAAAACCTAAAACAACAGAAACACTAACTAATGCTGCTCCAATTTCTACCCCAAGAAACGCAAGTGCTGTACCTATTACAAAGACATATAAAATAAGCCTTATAATTCTTGTTGCAAATTCTGCTAATATTTCTGATATTTTTGCTCTAATCATCCATTTTTTAAGAGCTGATGCTGCAATTTTTACAACAATTATACCAACAATCAAAACCAAAATTGCCAATATAATATTCCAAAGACTTATGCCTATATATGGTAAAGGTTCTTCAAGTCCAAAACCTAAAATCTCTATTGCCATTTTTTCAACCTCTAAAATAATAAATAACTCAATTAATTTGTTATTCTCCCCTTAATAAACTAAAATAATAAATAAAAACTAAATTAAATACTATTCGGTTTAATTCTAAAATATAAATAGCTAACAAATAAAATAAATAACTTGTAGGTAAAAATTAAAAAAGATTAAATACAAAATTCATAAATAAAATAGAAATGGATATAAATAATTAAATAATTGATATATAAAAAATTAAAATGGTGGAGGTAAAAAGATATGTTAGAATGGATAAATATTATAGCGGGGTTAATACTTTGCGTAGGTTTTTTAGAAGCAATTCCATTTATGGGGAAACATCTAAAAAAATTTGCAAAATGGCTAGGTGGATTTGATACAATAATTGGTATAATAATCATAATCTATGTTATTTGGGCCGGAGAATGGGGATTACAAGGAATTCTTGCAATATTTGCAGGTTTAATTATGATAGTTGGAATATTGCCAGCAATCCCTGCAATTGGAAAATCTTTAGAAAAAGTAGCAAAATGGCTAGGTGGATTCCAAGGAATTATTGGAATTATAATCCTGATATTAGGTGTATTAGGTCTAATAGGCACAATTTAAAAAAATTTTGCCTCTTTCTTTTTTTTATTAAAAAAAATATTACTTGAAACTTTTTCGCCAAAAAAATTTTATTTTATTCCTAAAAATTCTAAATATTTAAGTTTTTTATATACAAGAAATTGAGGACAAAGAAAATAAATAGGTATAATATAAAAGATGTTATTTGAAATAAAAAAAAAAGGATTAATTATGGTAAGAATTGAATCATTTAAGAAATATTTCAAAGAATATGATGAATGGTTTGATAAAAATCAGAATATTTATTTAGCAGAGCTATACGCTTTAAAAAGCTTAGTTCCTTCAAATAAATTTGGTATTGACATAGGAGTTGGAACTGGTAGATTTGCCTTACCTCTGAATATAAAATTAGCTATTGAGCCTTCTGGAAAAATGGCAGAAATATCAAAAAAATTAGGAATACAAGTATATAAAGGAGTGGCAGAAAATCTACCTTTCAAGAAGAAAATATTTGATTTTATTATTTTTGTTACAACAATATGTTTTGTTGATAATTTGGAAAAAACATTTACAGAGGCTTACAGAGTTTTAAAAAATAATGGTTTTATCATTGTTGGTTTTATAGATAAAGAAAGTAAGCTAGGTAAAAAATATCAGCTTAAAAAAATAAAAAGTAAGTTTTATAAAGAAGCTAATTTTTTTTCAGTAAAAGAAGTTATAGATATTTTAAGAAAAACTAAATTTAAAGATATGACAATTAAACAAACAGTATTTACTAACAAAAACGATAAATTTGATAATATTGATGATGGTTATGGCAAGGGTAGTTTTGTAATAATAAAGGCAAATAAAAGTTAATATTTAAGGTTATTAAAAATGGAAGAAAAAAAAAATATGATTGTTTATGGCCCCATACCTTCTAGAAGATTAGGAAAAAGTATGGGAATAAATAACATTCCCCCAAAAATCTGCACTTATTCATGTATATATTGCCAGCTTGGAAGAACTTTAAATATGCAATTCGAAAGAAAAGCATTTTATAAAGTAGAGGAAATATTTAAAGATGTAAAAAATAAAGTTAATTTAACTTTAAATAAAAAAGAACCTATTGATTATTTGACTTTTGTTTCTGACGGAGAACCTACTTTAGATATAAACCTAGGAAAAGAAATTGAACGTGCTAAGTCATTAGGAATCAAAGTTGCAGTAATTACAAACTCTTCTCTTATATGGAGAGATGATGTTCGTGATGATCTATCAAAAGCTGATTGGGTTTCTGTAAAAATTGATGCAATAAGCCAAGATATTTGGCGCAGAATAAACAGAGCACATAAATTTTTTAAAATTGAAAAAATTTTACAAGGAATATCAAAATTTTCTATGACATTTAAAGGAGAACTTGCAACAGAAACTATGATCATTAAGAATGTTAATAATTCCAAAGATGAAATAAAAAAAATTTCAGATTTTATTAAAAAATTGCATCCCAAAAAAAGTTATTTATCAATTCCAACTAGACCTCCTGCAGAAAAATGGGCGGAACCTGCAGACGAAATTGATATAAATAATACTTATCAAATTTTTGATGAAAGAGGTATAAATACAGAATTATTAACAGGTTATGAAGGAAACGCTTTTGCATTTACTGGAGAGGTTAAAGAAGATTTACTTAGTATCATGTCAGTTCATCCAATGAGAAAGGAGGGAGTAAAAAAATTTCTATCTAAAGCAAAAACTGATTGGAGTATAATTGAAAAATTAATCAAAGAAGGAAAATTAGTAGAGGTAGATTATAGAGGTAATAAGTTTTATATTAGAAAATTATCCGGAAAATAGCAGACAAATAAATGGTGTGAAATTAAAAAAATGAAATGTGTTATGGTGGCTATCAATAGAGAGTCTCAAGAATGCATTGAAGAGAAATGCTATTTTTGGGATGTAAAAAAGGGTACATGTAAATGGCTAAAAATAATAAATTAAACTCCCTTAAATCTTTTAAAAATCATTGAAAAAGTTTGCCTTTTAGATATAAAGTTTAATAATAATTAAAAATTATATTTATTTTTTGTCTTTATTTTAACAACTAATTTTTTAAAATTGATACGTATTAGCATTTATGCAAAATATTAGCAAAATTATAATGCATTCAATTGGAATAATTCATTCACCATATAAAGAAAGTAAAGATATACCTATTCAAGGTCGTTTTAAGGATGATGTAAAAGCATGGGTAGAACTAAAAAATGAATATGTAAAAGGATTAAAAGATCTGAATAAATTTAGTCATTGTATCCTTGTTTACTATTTTCATAAGACAAAAAAAGAAACGATTGAAGGAAAACCATTTCTTGAAGATAATAATCATGGTATATTTGCTATTCGTAGTCCTCACCGTCCGAATCATATTGGCATTTCTATTGTCAAAATTCAACGAATTTATAAAAATAAACTGTATTTTACTGAGGTTGATATGATAGAAGGAACTCCACTTTTAGATATTAAACCATATGTAAAATATTTTGACTCTAGAGAGGTTGTTATTTCTGGATGGTTAGACAAACACTTCAAGGATGGAAAAATTCCAAATAGAACTGTTCTTAAATAAATTTAATAATTGTAAAGTTTTAGTATTATTTATGCCCGCATCGGAATTTGAGCACTAGATCTAATATCATTATATTTTTTCATTTTGTATTTTTAAGAAGACAAAATGCATTCATTTCGTTTTTCTTAGAAAACAAATAGAAAATATTTTTACGCCCGCATCGGGATTCGGTCGATGTTTGGGACTATTTTAAAATTTTCTTATCTGTTGATATAATTTTATTTTTAGTTTTTTGAATCAATGAAAATTACAAAAATATCGTGATTTAAATCATTATTTTTTGTAACTATGTTTTTTAAGGAAGATATATTTATGACCCTAAAAAATGAAACAAAAATCAAAAAAGAAAAATAAAAAATTAAATCAATTATTACGAGCGATATTGATTACTTCAGGAACCATTTTTTTAGGTCTTGGGTTAGTTGGAATTTTTATTCCTATCTTACCAACAACTCCTTTTCTTTTACTTGCTGCAGCTTGTTATGCTCGTAGTTCACAGAGATTTTATAATTGGCTTATGAATAATAGATGGTTTGGTTCTTATATTAAAAACTATCGTGATGGTAGAGGTATTCCATTAAAATTTAAGATTCTTACAATA
>Ga0272441_10000227_pt1 | contig 130161 bp, 94 predicted proteins | sample SSMProp6N_FD_193582 | JGI IMG/M metagenome (GOLD analysis project Ga0272441, IMG submission 193582) | Marine sediment archaeal communities from Little Sippewissett salt marsh, Falmouth, MA, United States - SSM-Prop-6N | ecosystem: Environmental > Aquatic > Marine > Wetlands > Sediment ...
CGATATCTGGTCGGGCACGCTCACTTGCGTGGAGACCATCACCATTACTGCCCACACCAGCGACGGAAAGGTGTTTTCGTCGCTCGTGTGCTTGGCAGTCCTGCCGCCGGACGGAACGAATTTAAGATGGGTTACCGCAGACCACGTGTACTTGACTCCCCAGGCCGAGACGCGGTTGGACACCGACGAGATATGGTTCCACCTGGGCGGCTGGTACGAAGAGGGCAACAGTTACGAGACCCAGGAGGCGGATTTCGGCGAAGAACTGGAGGCCTTCTGGGCAGACCTTGTGGGGCCGGACGAGAACTGGCGGCTGAAGTTGATGGACGCGGCCAGGTACGCCCGCCGTGGCTGGCAGACCATCACGATCAGCCAGGGAGGTTCCGTGGAGGTTATCATGGCGGACGGCTCATCCAAGAGGATCGAGCCGCCGGCAGCGGAGACGCCGACAGCCAGCGCGGCGTAGGAACTGTGCCTAGCTATCCCGCCGCCTTCAAGCGTTCGTGCCCTACCACGGCTCCACCGCGTAGCCCGTGGCGAACCGGAATATCAGGTTCCGGTCAGCCCATCGGCATTGGTGCTCCGGTCAAAGCTGTTCCAATAGTGAGCGGCAGGGACGATTAGGGTGACGGTGGCAAGATGACACGCATAGCGCGGGAAACCGGGCGCGATCAATCAGGACAACGATGGATGACAGTCCGTGATGTGGCCGACGCTCTCCAAGTCTCCCGCTACACAGTGGAGCGGTGGATCTTAGCTGGCGATCTCCGGGCCATCGATGTTAGCGGTCGCCGGACAGGAGGTGGTCGACGCCGTTCGTGGCGGATCAGCCAAGACAGCCTGGCCGAGTTCATGGAGCGCCGCGCCAGTGCTCCCCCCAGGCCCGTTCGCCGGGGCAAGCGGCGTCGCTTGGAGGGCATTATTGAGTTCATCAAGTAGAACTTGGTGGCACTTCTTCCTCAGCCTCATTTCCCTCGGGTTCATCTGGAAAGACCTTGCTCCGAACATGGTCTACCACAGCCCGCAGCCGCTCCAGGGAGATCTCTTCGATGTAGATGCCGGACATGCCGGGGATGGCATGGCCCATGATGCGGTGGATGGCGTGCTGATCTCGCGTCTCGTCAGCCCATGTCCGGAAGGTGTGGCGAAGGGCGTAGAAGCCGACGCCTTTGCGCTTCAGCCCGAGGGTCACCATGAGTTTGGCAAATTCCTGGCAGACGGCATTCGTGGGGGTGACCTTCTTAATGCTACCGTCGGCCGAGCGGTGCACAACCTCCCGAACCCAAGGCTGGCCACGGGCTGTCAGAAATACCAGTATCTTCGCTTCGTCCGTGGCTGCCTTGGGTCGATGGCTCAGAGTCTGGCGGAGCGCCTCCAGGGTTTCAGGCCAGAGTGGCACGACTCGCTCGACGCCTGTCTTGGGCCGGTCGAATTCGAGGACCGCCCGATCGAAGTCGATTGCTCCGATAGGCAACCTGGCACAGTCCGTATTACCCAAGCCACCGTTAATCCCAAGCATGATCATGGCCCGGAGCGGCATACTGGCCGCTTGGATCATGGCACTTACCTCGGCGGTGCCGAACAGCCTCTTGCCATTCTTCCTCTCAGCCGCCTTTCGGGCCCTGCGTTTCGAAGCGGCGGACGGCTTCTCCAGCCCAGCCCCATAACGGACGGGCCTGTCAATTAGGCCGCTGTCATAGGCGTGCTTGAAGATGCTCCTCGTGATCGTGATAGCCCTGCTCTGTGCGTGAGGACCCATGCCTTTAGAGTTGCCATTCAGGCCATGCTGAGAGATGTGCAGGCGGAATCTTTGGAGGTCGATTGGGGTGAGATCTGCAAGGGGTTGCGAGCCGCCGAGGAGCTTCACAAGGCTCTCAGCGACTTGTCGGCAGTCATCAAACGAACTTGGGCGGATAGCGCCATTCTGAACCTTCTGAAACTGGTGGCTGAGATAGCAGTTGCATGCTTCCTTGACCGTGGGGCCTTCCGGCTGTAGATTCACGGGCTGTGGCAGTCGTCCGGCGTGAAGGTCGGCTGCAACACGGAGGTAATTGTCAAGGGCTGCCTGGGGATCACCCCATACGCCAAAGAAGTGGACTTTGCCACGGATCTTCTTGCACCACTGGCCGTTGTTATGAGGCGTTAGTGGAAACGAGGCGTATGGTTTGCGAGGCTTTCTCGGACGTCTGCGTTTATGTGGTGCGGGCATGAGAACGCTCCTTATGACAACCCGCGTTTTCCCGGATATGGGGGTAGTATATCCCCCAGACCGGTTGTCGTCAAGGTTGTCGTCACGAAACACAGCGACTCCGTGCAAGAACATAAGCCTCTTATTGCCAACAGGTTAGGGCCCTTAGCTCAGTGGTAGAGCAGGGGACTCATAATCCCTGGGTCGCAGGTTCGAATCCTGCAGGGCCCACCAACCTAAGTCGCGATAAGTCAAAGGCTTACGGCAATTCTGTTTCGGCCGCCGAAGGCCGAAAAGCCGGTTTCATGACAGTTTTTATGACAAGATCGGTTCCCTCTGACCCCTCCCCGCCCGGGGTTTACCAGTTTGGGCGGGCCGCCTCCTTCAGGACCTGGATGTCCAGGGTCTGGTCGGCCACCACCTGTTTCAGGCGCGTGTTCTCCTTCGCCAGGGCCTTCAGGTGCCTGGCCATCTCCGGCGCCATGCCCCCGTACTTCTGCCGCCACCGGTAATAGGTCTGCTCGCTGATGCCCAGCTGCTTGCAGACCTGTGGCACCTTCAGCCCCTGGCCCAACGCCACGTCCGGGGCGCGCGGGACGTCGAACCGCCCCGACCTTGCGGAGTTCTCTTCCGGCTATTTTTCCGTTTTTTATTGTTGACAACCTCCAGCCGCGCTCCGTACCCTCCAACAACCCGGTCCGGGGAGGTTGGGCCGGGATGACAAGAGGGGTGCCCCCCACGTCTCTGGTTCAGGGGGCATGACTGCACACGTGGCTTGCAAGGGAGCCCGTGTTGCGACCCATCTACTACGTGGACGAAGCTGGGCTGGCTCGGCTGCTCGAGGCCGTCGAGGCGGACGAGGTCTTTGCCGCCGTCCGCCGGGATCGCGGCATCGAGTACTGTAACCTGCGCGCCCGCCCGGATGAGACACTCGCCCTCCGCGAGCCGCGCCCCGCGGCCAGTCCCAAGGCGTTCCTCCAACCTGTCCGCGAACGGGTGGCGGTCTATTCCGCTGCCGGCGTCGACGCCGACCGTTCGTGCCCCGCCTGTAGCCGTCGGGTCCTGGTGGGCCTGCGAGCCTGCGACCTGAAGGCCGTCGAGTACCTCGACAAGGTTTTCCGCGAGGGCGATTTCAAGGATCCGTTCTACGAGGCCCGCCGCGAGAGCGACGTGCTCATCAGCGTTGATTGCGTGGCGGTCCACGAGAACTGTTTCTGCACGGCCGTGGGCGGCAGCCCGTTCGCCGAGGCCGGTTTTGACCTGAACGTCACGCCGCTCGACGACGGTTACCTCGTCGAGGTTGGCTCCGACCAGGGGCAGGCGCTCCTCGACCGGGCGGGCGATGCCCTCCGCGAGGCCTCCGAGGCCGAGCAGCGCGAGCGCCAGGAGCGACGCGCGGCCTCCGTCCAGCAACTCCACGAGCAGACGGGCGGCTGGCGGGTCTCCGACCGCATCCAGGAGGCCCTTCTTTCGAAGGACGACGCGCAAGGCTGGGGCGAGCAGACGACCGCCTGCGTCGAGTGCGCCGCCTGCACGTTCATCTGCCCCACATGTCATTGTTTCTATCTATATGATCAGGCGGGCGGGGAGGCCGAGTTCGAACGCATCCGCACCTGGGACTCCTGCATCCTGGGCGACTATCACCGCATGGCCGGCCCTGTCGGGGCGAAGCCCAGCCCACGGCCGGGCCTGCGCACGCGGCTCGCCAACCGGCTGCTTCACAAGTACGCCTACAGCCCAGAGCAGTATGGGATGCTCGGCTGCACCGGGTGCGGACGGTGCATCGAGGCGTGTTACGGCGGCATCGACATCCGGCAGGTGCTGAAGGAGATCGACCGGTGACCCAAGCCGTCGAGGCCAATCCGTACGCCCCGCAAGTCGCCCGCCTGAGCCGGGTCATCGAGGAAACGCCTACCATCAAGACGTTCTGTTTCGACCTGGAGGAGCCGCTCCAGTTCCGCGCCGGCCAGTTCGTCCAACTCGGCGTCCCGGGGCTCGGCGAAGGACCGTTCACGCCGTCCAGTTCCCCGCTGGAGCCCGCGCACCTGGAGGTCACCGTCCTCCGGACCGGAGAGGTGACCGACCGCCTCCATCGCATGGAGGCCGGCGACGCGTGCACCCTGCGCGGGCCGTACGGCAAAGGGTTCCCCATCGAGAAACTCGAGGGCAAGGACGTGCTCGTCGTGGGCGGGGGCGTGGGCCTGGCGCCGCTCCGGGCGCTCATCTACAAACTCCTCTCGATGACCGATCGCCTCGGCCGGGTGGCCATCAAGAACGGGGCCCGCGAGACGGCCGAACTCCTCTTCCGCCGCCAGTACGAGGCGTGGGCCTCCCGCGACAGCGTCTCCCTCGAAATCACCATCGACAAGCCCGAGCCCAGCTGGGACGGCCACGTGGGCGTCGTCACGACCCTCCTCGACAAGTTGCCGCAGGAAATCGACATCGCCGGCTGCTACGCGTTCACCTGCGGGCCGGAAATCATGCTCAAGTTCGTGACGCAGAAACTCCTGGAGCAGGGCCTCACGCCCGAGCAGATCTACCTTTCGATGAACCGCCGGATGAGTTGCGGCGTGGGCAAGTGCGGCCGGTGCAATATCGGGCCGTACTACCTCTGCAAGGACGGGCCGGACATCTGCTACGCCAAGATCAAGGACTACCCGAATGTCTTCCCCTGAGGCTGCCGACGCCCCCACGGCAACCGAGGCTGTCGCCTGCTGCCTGATGTGCAGCGTGGGATGCCCGGTCCGCGCGCTGCGGGTCGGCCCGGACCAGTACGTGCCGGACTACGTCCCCCGGGCCGGCTACGCGGGCCTCTGCGGCCGGGGGAGCGTGCTGGTCGAACTCCTCGACCATCCCGACCGTCTCCGCCGGGCCCGGCGCGGGTCCGGCGACGCGGAACGGGCGGTGGACCTCGAGACGGCGGCCCGCCTGGTGGGCGAGACGCTTCGCCGTAGCGCCTCGCCCGTCCTCGTGGCCGGGGGCGACCTGGAAACGGACGCGCTCGCCGCCGTCGGCCGCCTCGCACGCGACGCCGAGGCCCGGTGGACGGTGGCCGTCCCGCCGGGCGACGCGGGCCTCGTCCACGGATTGGATGCGTCCGGCGCCGCCGTCGTGGGGCCCGAGGCGGTGGCCGACGCCGACGCCATCCTCCTGGTCGGCGACGTCTTTGCGGCCGAGCCCGTGGCGGCGCACTGGGTCTTTGCCGCCCGCGACGCCCATCCGCGGATGGCCCGACTGGTGGTGGCGGGAGGCGGGACCGCGACGGCGAAGTTCGCGACGGCCCACGTCGAGCCATCGCTGGAGGCCGGCGGTTTCGCGCCGGTCGTAGCGGCCGTCCGGATGGGGCAGAGCGACGATCCGACCGTCGCCGACGCCGTCGCGGGATGGAAGGACCTCCTTGCCTCGGCCGATCGGCCGGCCATCATCGTTACCGCCGAATTCGGCTACGCCGACGGCCGGGCCTTGGCCGAGGAGACGGCCGCCCTCGCCGCCGAAACGGGAGCGAGGCTGTGCGCGCTCACGGCCTGCGGCAACGCATGGGGGGCGATGCGCGTGGCCGCCGCCGAAGGAGGCGCCTGCCCGGCCGAAGTCGTCCGCAGCGGGGCCGACACGGTCGTGGCCGTCGGCTGCGACCTCCTCTCGGCCTATGGAGCGACGATCGCCTCGGCGCTGCTCGACGGGGTCGAGGAGATCGTCTACGTCGGGCCGCTGGCGAACCGGACGGCGGCGCGGGCGTCGCTGACCGTCCCTGCAGCCTTTACGTTTGAGACGGCGGGCCGGGCGCTGCTGGGGCCCGGCCGCCTGGTGGAGTTCGTGCCGCTGATGGCCCCGCCCGCGGGCGTGCCCTCGGTGGCGACGATCCTGGACATGGCCGGCGCGCCCGGCGACGGACCGGCCGACGTCTCCGCCCCGTGCGAGGCGCCGGCGATGGCGGATACGACGGGGGGCCGAGCAGGAGACTGCAAGGGTGTCGTGGTGGCCCCGGCGTCCGACGCCGTCCAATACGCCGATGGCAGCATCACCGGTCGAGCCGCTTGGCCGCGAGCCGTGCGGCCGCGGGCGGTGCTGGCGTTGGCGGCGTCCGACGCCGAGGCCGCCGGCCTGTCCGAGGGTCGCACCGCCGTCCTCAACGGTCCCGGCGGGTCCGCCGAGGTCGAGGTGCATGTCCGGCCGGAACAGCGCGCCGGGCAGGCGTGGGTCTGCCGAGGCTTCGCCGACGTCCGCGACGCCTTCGGCTGGACGTGGGACGCCCACCGGCCCGGGGAGCCGGTGCGCATGGACATTCGTAAGTCGTCATAGTGAGCCGCCGGGCGCATTCCGCGCGGTGGTCCTCCCGGGCCACCGCGCAGACGAGCAAAAGGCGCGGCGGGCCGGGAGCCCCGCCGCGCGGGAAGTACACAGGGAGCCGACGCATGCCGGACGAAGCCGTTGCCGAGCAGGTCGACCGCCGCGTCGTCCTCGACCTGGACCGGTGCATCGAGTGCAAGTCGTGCATGGCGGCGTGTTTCTACGGGCACGGCGAGATGGCGGGCGTCCAGTTCGTCGACATCGGCCCGGCGGTCCTGCCCGTCGTGTGCCGGCAGTGCGGCGACCCGGCGTGCGTGGAGGTGTGCCCGGCGGGGGCGATGACCCGCGACGAGCGCGGCGTGGTGGCCCGCGGCGTGTTCCGTTGCCGGGGGTGCGGCTCGTGCGTGCGGGCGTGCCCGTTCGGCGTACTGACCCTCGAGATGGTCGGTCACCAGGTGACCAAGTGCGACCTGTGCGAGGACCGGCTTGCGCGCGGCCAGGAGCCGCGGTGCGTGGCCGTCTGCCCGACCGGGGCCCTCCGGTTCGCCACGGCCGAGGAGGTCGAGGCCGAGGGCCTGACGGTCCTGGGCGGCCGCATCGCGGGCGACCATCCCATCCGACGGAGGTGAACCAGGTGCGGAATGCGGAGTTCGGAGTGCGGAATGCGGCGTGAACGCCAACAAGCAACAAACCACATATTTAGCCGCCGGGCTTGCCCGGCGCGTTGCCGGAGGAGTCGACTGTGAGCGCCATCGGCATTTTCATCGCCGCGTCGGTCGGCACACTGGCGGTGGGCCTGGTGTCGAGTTGGGTCGACCGCAAGGTGACCGCCCGCGTGCAGTACCGCGTCGGGCCGCCGCTGCTCCAGCCCGTGTACGACATTCTCAAACTGATGGGCAAGGAGACGCTGGTCTCGTCACGGGCCCGCGGGCGGGGGTTCCTGATGGCCCCGGTCGTCGGGTTGGCGGCGGGGCTTGTGGCCGCCACGATCCTGTGGGCGGCGAACCTGTGGCCGGCCGAGGGCTTCCTCGGGGACCTCGTCGTCGTGATCTACGTACTGACGATTCCCGCCATTGCCGCCATCTACGGGGCCTGCGCGTCCGGGTCGCCGCACGCGGCGTTCGGGGCGAGCCGGGAGATGAAACTGCTCCTCTCCTACGAGTTGCCGCTCGTCCTGGCGGTCCTCGTGCCGGTGGTCCAGGCGGCGCGGGCCGCCGGCGAGGGCGGGGCGTCGTTCTCGATCGGGGCCCTCGTGACGTTCCAGGCGAGCCAGGGGTGGGTGCTGTTTTCCCTGAGCGGCGTCATGGCGGCGGTGGTGGCCCTGGTGGCGATGCAGGCCAAGTTGACGCTCGTCCCGTTCGACCTGCCGGAGGCCGAAACGGAACTGATGGCCGGCTCCATGCTCGAGTACTCCGGGCCGCCGCTCGCGATGATCAAACTGACGCGGGCGCTGCTGCTGGCCGTGGCCCCGGTTTTCCTCGTGACGCTGTTCGCGGGCGGGGTGAGCGATGCGGCCTCGCCCCTCGCGTGGCTGGCGTTTGCCGGCAAGTACGTGGTCGTGCTCGTGCTGGTGGTCCTGATACGGAACACGAACCCGCGGCTGCGGATCGACCAGACGGTGCGGCTGTTCTGGTTCGGCCTCGCGCCGCTGGCGGCGCTGGCGCTGGTGTTGGCGTGGTTCGGGCTCTGAGACCTCGAATCTTAAATCTCAGATGTGAGATCTCAGATTTCAGAATGCGGAATGCGGAACGAGTGGCAAAAGGGCTTCGTCGTATGCGGGGCGGCCCGTGTTCGCCGGCCCGCTTGCGGGCCGCGCGCCGTGCGTTGAGCCGAGGTTGCCGCGGCCTACGTCGTCCGCACTCTGCATGGGAGATGACGCATGAGCCTCGCGATGTTCGGCCTCAAGAAGTCCCCGTGGGTCTACCACGTCAACGTGGGGGCGTGCAACAACTGCGACATCGAGGTCCTGGAACTCCTCACGCCCCGCTACGACGTGGAGCGCCTCGGCATGGTCCTGGTGGGGACGCCGCGGCACGCGGACGCCCTGCTCGTCACGGGCATGTGCAGCCGCCAGGCCGAACCGCGCCTGCGGGAAATCTACCGCCAGACGCCCAAGCCGTGCGTCGTCTTCTGCATCGGCTCGTGCGCGTGCACGGGCGGGATCTTTCGACACGGGTACCATTTCAGCCAGCCGGTGGACCAGGTGATCCGGGACGAGGACCCGGACGCCGTTATCGCGTACGTACCCGGATGTCCGCCCAAGCCGGAAGCCATGATCGCCGGCGCCGCCACGGCCCTGGCGGCGCTGTGATGACCATGCCGCTGGAGCCGCGTGCGTAAGCACGCGGGTATTCCCGATCGGCCTTGGCCGCAAAAAGGGAAGGTGACGCATGTCGGAACTCGAAAGTGTGACCGGCGCCGAGGTCGAGAGCCCGGTCCTGGCGCGGGTGCTGACGGCCCTTGGGGGCTTGGTACTGGAGGTCGAGGAGCAGACGCCCCAGCGCGGGTGGGTCCGCGTGGACCCCGCCCGCGTCCGCGAAGCCGCCCGCATCATGTACGAGGATCTTCAGGCCCGCCTCGCCACCGTCACCGGCATCGACGTGCGCGACGGCATCGACATCCTGTACCACTGGTGCTTCGACGGCGACGCGTACGTCGTGACCCTGAAGGGCCTGGCCGAGGCGCCCGCGATGGCGATCGATTCGGTCGGCCAGGACCTGCCTGCCGCCGACTGGATCGAACGCGAGATGCACGACCTGCTGGGCGCGGAGTTCCGCGGGCACCCGGACATGCGCCGCCTCATCCTCGCCGACGACTGGCCCGAGGGCGCCTACCCCCTCCGCCGCGACTTCAAGGTGCCCAAGGTCGACGCCACCGGCAAGCGCGAGACCGACCAGTGGGCGGGCGCGGCCGACCCGGCGAAGACCCCCAAACCGTCCGCCTCCCAGCCGAAGCGGCCGAAACCCGGCCAGACGCTCATCAACGTTGGGCCGTTCCACCCCCTCCAGGAGGAGGCCGAGTTCTTCCAACTCTACTGCGAGGGCGAGACGGTCGTTGACATGGACATGCGCACGTCCTACAACCATCGGGGCATCGAGGAACTTTCGTCGCGCCTCACGTGGGACCAGGTGCCGTTCCTCGTGGAGCGTGTGTGCGGCATCTGCTCGGCGAGCCACCCCTGGGCGTACATCCGTGCGGTCGAGACGCTGTGCGGCGTCCAGGCGCCGCCGCGGGCCGAGTACCTCCGGACCATCGTCGCGGAACTCGAACGCCTCCACAGCCACATGCTCTGGATCGGCCTGGCCGGCCATTTCCTCGGCTACAACACCGTCTGGATGTGGGGCTGGAAGTACCGCGAGCCCGTCATGGACATCCTGGAACTCGTGACCGGCAGCCGCATCCACTATGCGAACAACCGTATCGGCGGGGTGCGGCGGGACGTGAGTCCGGACCTGTATCCCGAAATTCGCAAGGCGGTTGATTCACTGAAAGCCCCGCTGGAACTCATCACCAAGGCCGTCCTGGACGACCCCGTCCTGCATGCGCGCCTGAAGAACGTGGGCGTGTTGTCGGAGGAGGAGGCCCGCCGCTGGGCGGTCACCGGCCCGACGGCGCGCGGCAGCAACGTGCCCATCGACGTCCGCCGCGACGAACCGCACGGGGCGTACGACGAGGTCGAATGGGACGTCATCACCCGCCCGGAGGGCGACGTGTTCGCCAAGGCCGTCGTCCGGTGCCTGGAGTGCTTCGAGTCGATCAAGATCATCGAGCAGTGCCTCGACCAGATTCCCGACGGCCCCATCGCCGCCGAGGTGGACCACGTCCCGCGCGGTGAATCGTGCGGCCACTACGAGGCGCCGCGCGGCGAGACGTTCCACTACATCCGGAGCGACGGCGGGCCCGGACCGGTGCGGCACAAGATCCGGGCGCCCAGTTACGTGAACATCCCGTCGTTCCGGGCCTCGTGCATCGGCCAGCAGGTGGCCGACGTCACCATCATCCTGGCCTCCGTCGACCCGTGCTACTCGTGCACCGAGCGGATGGCCCGGCTGGTGGATGCCGACACGGGCAAACCGATGGGGACGTTCCAGGACATGGTCCGCGCCAGCCGCCAGCGGACGCGACGCCTGCGCGGGCAGGTGTGATAGATGTCATTTCGAGCGAGCGGAGTTTACCCGCCGGAGGCGGGCGAGTCGAGGAATCTCGTTGTTGGACCCAAGTAGCGATGCAGCGGCACGGCGAGATTTCTCCACTCGCCCCGATGCGGCTGTGCCGCATCGGGACTCGGTCGAATTGACAATCGGTGACACAGACGCGGTCATCGGCTCGTGAGGAACATCCATGGACATCCTCCGCCTTATCTCGGTGCCGCTCGTCGCCGGCGCGGTCACCTGCGTGCTGTGGCTGCTGGGGCGGTCGCGGCCGCGGGCGGTGGGCCGACTGGCGGCGGCGATTGCCGTGCTCGTGCTTGGCTGGACGGCAGCCTCGGCGGTCGCCCTGTTCGCCGCCGAGCCGGCGGCGCAGGTGGACGCGGGGTCGGCGATCGATCTCGGTCCGCTCACGTTCGCCCTTGCCTTTCGGGCGGACGGCCTGTCGAGCCTGGTGGTGCTGGCGGCGTCGGGCATCGCGCTGCTCGTGGCGTTGTACAGCGTCCGGGCGATGGCCGACCATCCGCGGGCCGCCGCCTTTTACGCCTGGGTCCTGTGGACGGTGGCAGCCGTACTGGCGGCGGCGCTGGCCGACAACCTGCTCCTGCTCGTCGTGGCATGGGAGGTGGCGACGCTCGGCCTGTACCTTCTGGTCGGCATGGGCCGGCCGGAAGGCCGGGCGGGGGCGATGAAGACGTTCGCCATCCTCGGCTTCGCCGACGTGTGCCTGCTGCTGGGCGTGGCGATCGTGGGCGCCGTCGGCGGAGAAGCGAATCCGCTGTTCCTCCTGAGTGCGGCGGGGCCGCTGGAGACGGGCCGGCCGATTATCGGCATCGCGTACCTCCTGATGGCCGCGGCGGCCTTGGCGAAGGCCGGGGCTATGCCGCTGCATACGTGGATCCCGTCGGCGAGCGAGGATGCGCCGACGCCGGTGTTCGCACTGCTGCCGGCGGCGCTCGACAAACTGCTCGGCATTTACCTCCTCGCCCGGATCACGTTCGAGGTGTTTGCCGTCTCGACGGCCCTGGCCACGGTGCTGATGGTCGTCGGGGCCGCCACCATCCTCCTCGCCGTCATGATGGCGCTGTTCCAGGACGATCTGCGGCGGCTGCTGGCCTTCGACGCCGTCAGCCAGGCCGGGTACATGGTGCTCGGGATGGGGCTGGCGGCGTGGGTGCTGGCGGCCGGCCGGACCGCCGGCGGGGCCACGCCCGCCCAGCAGGCCGTGGCGACCGTGGCGTTCTGCGGGGGGCTGTTCCACGTGCTCAACAACGCCGTCTACAAGAGTGCCTTGTTCCTGGTGACTGGGTCGGTCGAACGCGCCGCGGGGACGACGCGGCTGGACCGGCTGGGCGGACTGGCCCGGACGTTGCCGGTGGCGTTTGTCTGTTTCCTGGTGGCCGGACTGGCGATTGCCGGCGTGCCGCCCCTGAACGGGTTCGTATCGAAATGGCTGATTTACCACGGGGCCCTGGGGGCCGGGTCGGGCCTGGCCGTGATCTGCTTGGTCGTGGCCGTGCTGGGGTCGGCCCTGACGCTGGCCGTCGTGATGAAGGCAGTCCACTCGGTGTTCCTGGGGACGCGCGGGTCGGCGGTGTCGGCCGAGGCGGCCGGCCGCGAGAGCGGCTGGATGGCCGCGCCGATGGTCGTCCTGGCCGCCGCGTGCATCGGCCTCGGCGTGTGGGGCGGACCGGCGGTCGGGAGCCTCATCCTGCCGGCCGCCGAGAGCGTCGGCCTGCCTGTGGCGGGGCTCGACACCACGGGCTGGGGCATTGCCGTCCGCGGCGGGGCGGGGCTCTGGGAACCGTCCCTCGTGACGGGGCTCATCCTCATCGGCATCCTCCTTGGCACGCTACTGTACCTCTACAGCCGGGCGCTGCGGGTGCGGGTGGTCGACAACTTCGTGGCCGGCGAGGACGCGACCAGCGACGCGCTCTGGCACGTCTCCGGCACGCAGTTTTACGAGACGATCCAGCGGTTGCCGGGGCTCCGGACGCTGTTCGGCGACGCCTCCGCCGGGGCGTTCGACGTCTACCGCCTGGCGGGGCAGTACGGGCACACGCTGGTGGAGCGGTTGCAGGCGTGGCACTCCGGGCTCCTGGCGGCGTACGCGAGTTGGATCATCGTGGGCCTGGTGGTGCTCGTGACAGTGCTGGTGCTGGGGTAGCAACGAACGTATGTCGAGCCGGCTGTAAGTAGCCGGGTACTTGCGAAACGCAACGCAACACACGAGGCGCATAAAGAGGAATCGGCGACATGGACCCCATCCTCTGGATCCTGCTGGCGCTGCTGGGCTTCATGCTCATCGGGTCGCTCATCGCCATCGAGACGCGCGACCTCCTCTCCAGCGTCATTTGCGTCGGGGCGGTTGGGTTTGGCACGAGCCTGGTGTTTCTGCTGCTCGGGGCGCCGGACCTGGCGATCACGCAGGTGGTGGTTGAGATTCTGGTCCTCGTGGTCCTGGTGCGGGTCGTGATCACGCGGCGGGACGAGACCCACGCCACGAGCCGGTCCACGCTGCCCGTGGGCGCGGTGCTCCTGTCGCTGGGGGTGATGGCGGCGGTGGTGTTCGGCACGTTGGCGGGCGGCGGGGCGGAGGACGACCTCCGCCTCCACCCGTTCGGGCAGCCGCGGATGACGCAGCAGGTGGAGGCGGCCGTCCTGGCCCCCGCGGGCCGGCCGGACCTCGCCCCCGCCGGCACGGAGCCGGCCAGCATCGGCGGGGCGTTCCTGAAGCACGGCCTCACGGCGGACGAGTCCTCCCGCGGCAGCGGGGCCGCTAACTACGTGATGGGCGTCCTCCTGGATTACCGGGCCTACGACACCCTCGGCGAGGCGACCGTCATCTTCGTGGCCGTCATCGGCGCCTACGCCGTCCTGCGCAAGGTAGGGAGAAGCCGTCATGCAGGGCATGAGTCCGATCGTTAAGAACATCACCCGTGTCGTGGCGGGGTTCATCGTCCTGTTCGGCGCGTACATCGTGCTGTACGGGCACGTGACGCCGGGCGGGGGGTTTACGGGCGGGGTGATCCTGGCGGGGGGCTTGGCGCTGGTGGTGCTGGCGTTCGGCGAGGAGTTCGCCCGCAAGGTCCTGACGCATGAGGTGGCGAAGACGGCGGACTCGATGGGCGCGCTGCTGTTCCTGCTGGTGGCAGTCCTCGGGTTCGCGGGCGGGGTGTTCTTCACGAACTTCCTGCCGACCGGGACGGTGGGAAGCCTCGTCTCGGCCGGAACGATTCCGATTGCGAACCTCGGCATCGGTATCAAGGTGGGGGCGGGGCTGTTCGGCGTGTTTCTGGCGCTGGCGGCGTTCCGCCGGACCACCGCCGGCGGGAAGAAAGAGGTTGACGTATTACAATCTGACATTTAGCCGCCGAGTTTACTCGGCGCGTGCCGTAAGGAGCAACCGATGACCCTGGCGATGCTGCCGTTTATGCTCGCGTTTCTCCTCCTGGTGGCGGGGCTGTATGCCATCGTCGCCAAGCGGAACCTCATCAAGGTCATCGTGGGGCTGCTGATTCTGGACTACGCGGCCAACCTGCTGCTGGTGCTGATGGGGTACCGGACGCCGCCGGCGGGCGAGGCTCCCGTGGCGCCCATCCTGACGGGCGGCCTGGCGCAGGCGGACGACCTGGCGGCGTCAGCCGTCGACCCGATTCCGCAGGCCCTCATCCTGACGAGCATCGTCATCGGCCTGAGCGTGACGGCCCTGGTGGTGGCGCTGGCGATCCGGCTGTACGAGAAGTACGGCACGTTCGACACGGACCTGATGCGGAACCTGAAAGGATAGCCCGTGGTGCACCTCGTGCCGCTGTTGGTGGTCTTGCCGCTGGCTGGCGGGTTCCTGATGCCGCTCGTCGGCCGGCTGACGGGCCGGCGCCGGGCGGCGGCTGCGCTGCCCATCCTGCTGACGGCCGGGGTGTTGGCCCTTGCCGTCTGGCTGCTGCTTGCCGCCGACGAATCCCTCACGTACTGGGTCGGCGGATGGGACTTCCCGGTTGGTATCAGCCTGGTGGCGGACGGCCTCTCGCGGCTGATGGCGGTGGTGGTGGCGACGATCAGTCTGGTGGCCCTCGTGTTCAGCATCGACTACATGGCCCGTTTCACGAGCCCCGGGCTGTACTACGGTCTCTTCATGCTGATGGTGGCGGGGATGAACGGCGTCGTCCTCAGCGGCGACCTGTTCAACATGTTTGTGTTCATCGAAGTGGCGGGCATCGCGAGTTACGCCCTGGTGGCGTTCGGCACGGAGTCCGACGAACTCGAGGCCTCCTTCAAGTACCTCGTGCTGGGGACCATGGCCAGCGCGTTCCTGCTCGTCGGCATCGCCCTGGTGTACAACGTGACGGGGCACCTGAACTGGGCGAAGGTGGGCGAGGCCATCGAGTCGGCCGGCGGGGCCACCCTGCCGATGTACGTGGCGGCCGCGTTCTTCCTGATGGGGTTCGGCCTGAAGGCGGCCATGGTGCCGTTCCACGCCTGGCTGCCGGACGCCCACCCGTCGGCGCCGGCGCCGATCTCGGCGATGCTCTCGGGCGTGTTGATCAAGGCGTCGGGGGTGTACGCGCTGGCGCGCCTCGTGTTCTCGGTCTTCAACGGCGACCCCCTGCTCGGATGGGTGCTGGTGGGGCTGGGCGTCCTGTCGATGGTCATCGGCGTCCTGATGGCCGTGGGCCAGTGGGACTTCAAGCGGCTCCTCGCCTACCACTCGATCAGCCAGATGGGGTACGTCGTGCTCGCCCTCGGGGCGGCGGCGGTGATGCAGTCCCGCGGCGTGTCGCCGGCGGTGGTCGCCTTGGCGGTGTTCGGCGGCCTGTTCCACTTGGCGAATCACGCGGTCTTCAAGTCGCTCCTGTTCCTCTGCTCCGGCAGCGTCGAGTACGCGACGGGGACGCGGCAACTGAAGGAACTGGGCGGCATCGGCGGCCGGATGCCCGTCACGGGGGCCTGCCTGCGGGTGGCGGCGCTGTCGATCTCGGGCGTCCCGCCGCTGAACGGGTTCTGGAGCAAGTTGATCATCGTCCTCGCCCTCGTGCTGGGCGGCTACTACGTGTTGGCGGCGGTGACGGTGTTCGTCTCGTTCATGACGTTGCTCTCGTTTGCGAAGGTGCAGCGGTACGTGTTGGGCGGGGAAGCGCCCGAGCGCGTCAGCCGGGCCCGCGAGGTGCCGGCGGGGATGTGCGTGGCGAGCGTGCTGCTCGCGGTGCTGTGTTTCGCGAGTTCGCTGATGGCCGTGCCCGCCGTCCGCGACCGCGTCCTCACTCCCGCCGGCGATGCCGTGACGGCCGGCGTCCGGACCGGCCGCCCGGAACCGACCATCACCGTGGACCGCGACGAGGCGGCGCCGACGGCCCCCCGCGCGGCGGCGGTTGAGCCGTTGCGCGGCGGGTCTCCGCACCCGCCGCGCGAGGCGGAATCACGTGCAGAAGCCGCGGCGGGTACGGAAACCCGCCGCGCTCACCCATTGGCCCGCCGCGCCGCACTCGACGTTGGGGAGGCCCCATGAAACAGGTCCTCTGCATCCTGTTCACGTTTGTCCTGTGGGTGCTGCTGGTGGCGCCCTGGCCGGTGGCGGACCATTGGCCCGACCTGCTGCTGGGGCTCGTGGTCTCGCTGCTGGTGGCGACGCTGTTGTCGCACATTTATCCGGACCATCCGCACAAGGCGCTGGACCCGCGGCGGTGGTTCTGGATGGCGGTGTACGTTCCGTACTTCCTGTACTACTGCGTCCGGGCGAACCTGGACGTGGCGTACCGCGTGCTGCATCCGGACGTGCCCATCCGGCCGGGCATCGTGCACGTACGGACCGGCCTCGTGAGCGAGATGGCCAAGACGTTCCTCGCCAACTCCATCACGCTGACGCCCGGCACGCTGACGGTCGACATCCAGGGCCAGGATCTGTACGTGCACTGGATTTGCGTGGAGGGGGAGGGGGTGGAGGCGCACACGGCGGTCATCGCGCGGCGGTTCGAGCGGCTTCTGAGGAGGATCTTCGAGTGAGCACCTTTCTCGTGATCGTGGCGGCCGGGCTGCTGCTGGCGGCTTTCCTGTGCCTGTTCCGCATCGGACGCGGGCCCACCGCGCCGGACCGGACGGTGGCCATCGACATCCTCGGCACGCTCGTCGTCGGGTTCTGCTGCGTGATGGCGCTGCTGACAAAACAGGATTTCTACATGAATATTGCAATCGCCTGGGCGCTGCTGTCGTTCATCGGCACGATCGCCCTGGCCAAGTACCTGGAAGGGCGGCAGTACAATGAATGAGCCGGCTGCACAAATCCTCATCGCCGTCGGCCTGGCGTTCGACCTGTTCGGCTGCATCGGCCTGGTGCGCCTGCCCGATGTCTACAACCGCGTCCAGGCCGCCACCAAGTGCGTGACGCTCGGCACGTGCCTCATCCTGGGCGGGACGGCGCTGTACGGCATGACGGGGGCGATGAGCATCAAGGCCCTGCTGTGCGCGGTCTTCCTGCTGCTCACGAGCCCCGTGGCCGCACACGCCATCGCCCGCGGGGCGTACCGCAGCGGCGTCCGCTTGTGGGAGGGCAGTGTCATTGACCGCTACGGCGCCGAGGTTCACCCCGTCGGGCCGCCCGCCGAACGCACCGAACGCGCGGGCCATCCGGACGAACCCGTCGCCGCCGGCAGGGAGTCCTCCGAATGAAGAAGCCGAAACTCCGCGAACTCGGCGAGGCCGTCAAGGCCCTCATCCGCGGGCCGTATACCACCAAGTTCCCCGCCGAACCCTACGAGCCGCCCGACGTCTTCCGCGGCAAGCCCGCCTATCACGAGGACGACTGCATCGGCTGCAAAGCCTGCGCCGAGGTCTGCCCCAGCCAGTGCATCGACGTGGTCGACGATACCGAGGCCGATCCGCCCGTCCGCCGCCTCGCCATCCATTACGATGCGTGTATCTTCTGCGGCCAGTGCGAACTCAACTGCACCACCGAGACGGGCGTGCGCCTGACCACCGAGTTCGACCTGGCCACGTTCGACCGCGGCGAGTGCCTCGAGACGGTCGAGAAACCGCTCGTCCTGTGCGAGGTGTGCGGGGCGGTCATCGGCTGCCGGGACCACCTCCTTTGGCTCGCCGAGCGCCTCGGCGCCAAGCGGTATGCCAACCCCACGCTGATGCTCGTCTCCGACGGCGAACTTGGCCTTGTGGGCGAGGCGACGCCGCGCGACCCCGACCGCCCCTTGAGCCGGGCCGACACGATGCGCATCCTCTGCCCCACGTGCCGGCGGGCCACCGTCCTTCGCGAGGTCTGGGGACCGTGAGCGGTATCCGTTTCTGCGACTCCGACGACGACTTGGCCCAAGCCCTGCGGGAGACCGTGCCCCGTCCGACGGCGGTCGTGGGCGTCGGCAACCCGCTCAGCGGGGACGACGGTTTCGGCCCGGCCGTGGTCGACCGCCTGCCGGCCCCCGGAGTGCTCCACCCGTTCGACGTGCGCGGCGTGCCGGAGAGTTTTCTCGGGCCGATCGTGGCGTCGGGGTGCCCGGGGGTCCTGTTCGTCGACGCGGCGGATCTCGGGGCCGACCCGGGCCGCCTTGCCCTCGTGGACGCCGGGTGCTTGGCGGAAATCGACGTCTCGACGCACGTGGTGTCCCTGTCTCTGATGGCCGAGGCCGTCCGGCGGCTTGCGGGGGAGGGGCCCGAGGGACGCGAGGTCCGCTGTGCGCTGCTCGCCGCCCAACCCGAGCATCTCGCCGAGGCCGACCGGCTGAGCGCCGCCGCCGCCGCCGCCGTCGACAGGGCCGTCGCGGCCCTGGAAGCCTTCGCCGCCGCCCCGTGAACGAATAACGCCGCGCTGCGAGTGTCGGCGGCTGTCGCTTCGCGCGAAGCGGTTTGTGTTCGCCGGCTCGCTTGCGAGCCGCGTGCGGCGGGTGCCACCGATTGCTTGTCAATCGGTGCTCCAGAAGCGGCAGCACGGTTTGACAGGCAAACCGTGGCACCTGCGGTTCGGCGCGGCGTGTGCGGAGACCCGCCGCGCTTCGCCCGCCGTATGCCCGGGAGAGACCATGTCCTCCGACGCCCAGTCTGCTCCCCCCAGCGCCGATGGCCAGAACCTGACGCTGACCGAGCGGGTGCTGTTCGAGCGGCTCGGATGGTTCGTGGAGGTCCGCTGGGCGGCGGGCGTGTGCGCGCTGGTGTTTATGGCGCTCGGTTGGTACGTGTTCGACGTCCGGTTCCAGGCGTTGCCGGCCGTGCTCGTCCTGTTCGGGTTGTTTCTGTACAACGCGTTCTTCTCGCTGTGCGCGCGGGAGATTTACCAGGCCGGGCGCATCAGCCAGCGGTGGCTGCTGGCGCTGGCCCATGCGATGGTGGTCTGCGACCTGCTGGCCGTCGCCGCCCTCGTCCATTTCATCGGCGGCGTGGAGAACCATTTCATCGTTCTGTTCGTCTTCCCGATGATCGTGGCGAGCGAGTTCTTCTCGAAGGCGACCGCGTACGCGTACGCGACGGCGGCGGCCGGTCTGATTCACGCCATCGGCTGGGGCGAGTACGTGCTGCGCGACGGCGTCCACCATCCGCTGCGCGTGCTCGTGGCCGAGGATCCCGAACGCTTCGAGCCGCTCGTAGCGCCGGGGGCGGGCCAGCATGGGGTTTTCGTGTTCCAGGTCTGCTTTGTGATGACGTTTGCGGTGTTCGCGACGGTGTTCATCGCCTCGAGCATCGCCACGCGGCTGCGGCAGCGGGAGGAGGAGCTGGAGGGGGCGTATCACCGGCTCCAGTCGCTGGAGCAGATCAAGTCCTCCTTCATGCGCAAGACGAGCCACGAACTCCGCGCCCCCCTCGGGGCGCTCCAGAGCCTGCTGACGGCCGCGAAGCGGCAGATGCCGGACGGCGCGGCCGGGCGAGACCTCGTCGCCCGCGCCGCGAGGCGGACCGAGCATATGCTCGACCTCATCGACGATCTCCTCCGATACAGCCGCCTGCGTGCCGCAGCGCAAACCGTCGGCCGCCAGCGCGTGGAACTGGCCGAGGTGGTCCGCGGGGCGGCCGAGATGCTCCGCCCCCGTGCGGAGGAGAAGGGCCTGCACCTGGATGTCCAGGCGGCGCCGGCCGAACTCGTCGGCGTCCGCGACAGCCTGACCGACCTCGTGAACAACCTCGTCTCTAACGCCATCCGGTACACGCCCGAGAGCGGCCGGGTGACCGTCTGCGTCGGCGTGGAGGGAGGCCGGGCGCGCCTCGCCGTCGCCGACACCGGCATCGGCATCCCCGACGACGAACTGCCGCACATCTTCGACGAGTTCTTCCGCGGCCGCCAGGCCAAGGAAACGTTCGCCCACGGGACGGGCCTCGGCATGACGATCATCCGCCGGGTCGTCGAGATGCACGGCGGCGAGATCGACGTGTCGAGCGCCCCGGGGAAAGGGACGGAGTTCGTCGTCACGTTCCCGCCGGCCTCCTCGCTGAGCGTGGCGCCCGAAGCCGAGCGCCGGCATCGGCGGTGACGGTTCCGGCGGACGGGTGCCCCGGGGCCGGACGGCGCCTGTGCGGGGAACCCTTCGGCCGACGGGATGAAGCCGCGGGCGTATTCTTGACAGTTGTTTGAGGAGGGAGGATAATCCCAAACCGAGATAGAAAATCGGGCGAGACGCCGCACGGGCGACTGGCGATGGGTTCCAGCGGTGCCGGACAGAGTTTGCGAGAACGATGGCGGAGCGCCAGCGCAACGACGCGGACGGCCGGAACGACCCCGGTGCCGAGGAAGTCGTCATCGCGGCCGGGGAAGCGCCCCTGTCCGTCGATGCGGCGGACATCTCCGACGCCGACCTGCGGTCATCATTCAAGCGACTGATTCATCTCTATAATCTTGCCCATGATATTTATGCGGTCACGGACCCCGGCCGCGTCTTCGACGCGGTGCTCGAGGCCGTCTCGAAGTTGCTGAACGTCGAGCGGGCGTTTATCGCCGTGGTTGAGAACGGCCGCCTCGAGCCGCGCGCCGCCCACCACATCGATCTCCAGGGCGAGCCGAGCGATTGGCCCGTCAGCACGACGATGCTGCGCCGGGTGCTCGCCGAGGGCGTGTCGCTCCTGGCGACCGATGCGTTCCACGACGCGCAGTACGGCAAGGCGCCGAGCGTGGACCTGCACAGCATCCGGTCGGTGATCTGCTGTCCGCTGGGGGTTCGGCAGGAGCCGCAGGGGCTGATCTACGTGGACAACCGGCTCTTGGCGGGGGCGTTCGCGCGGGCGGACCTGGAGTACCTGCACGCCCTGTCGCATTACGCGTTCCTGGCGGTGGAGAACGCGCAGGCCCGGCGCCGGATCGCGGCCGAGAAGGAACTGGCCGAGGCACGGCTGGCGGCGCTCGGCGAGGAGATCGCTTCGGATCAGCAGATCGTCGCCACCAGCCGGAAGATGGTGGATCTGTACGGGACGGCGAAGAAGGCCGCCCGCAAGGACGTGCCGGTCCTGCTCAGCGGCGAAACGGGCACGGGCAAGGAGGTGTTTGCCCGGCTGATCCACGCGTCCTCGCCGCGGTCGGACGGACCGTTCGTCGCGGTACACACCAGCGCGCTGCCGCACACCCTGGTCGAGTCGGAACTCTTCGGCCACGAGAAGGGGGCGTTCACGGGAGCCGACGAGCGGCGAATCGGGCGATTCGAACTGGCCCAGGGGGGGACCCTGTTCCTGGACGAGATCCAGGATATCCCGCCCCAGGTCCAGCCGAAGTTGCTGCGCGTGCTGGAGGAGCGGCGGTTCGAACGCCTGGGCAGCAACGAGCCGATCGAGGCGGATATCCGCGTCGTCTGCGCCTGCAGCCGCGACCCGGCCCGGGCCGTTGAGGAGGGGGTTCTCCGTGCGGAACTGTATTACCGGCTGGCGGGGGTCACGATCGAGATTCCCCCGCTGCGCGACCGGCGGGAGGATGTCGTTCCGCTACTCCTGCACTTCCTGACGCGGTGCGGGTCGGACAAGACCTTCGACGACCGAACCCTGGCCCGCCTGGCGTCCTATGACTGGCCCGGCAACGTCCGCGAGTTGAAGCAGTGCGTCGAAGCGCTGGACGCGCTCGTCGAGGAACCGACCATCCGCGAGAGCGATCTGCCGGACCGGATGAGGCCGGCGCCGGGGGAAGCCGTGGGCGGGCGGACGCTCCAGCCGCTTCCGGAGGCCGTCGCCCGTCTTGAAGAAGCGCACATCCGCCGGGCACTGGAATTGGCCGACGGGAAGAACGAGGAGGCCATCCGGCTTCTGGGAATCTCGCGGGCCACCTTCTTCAAGCGGAAAAAGAAATACGGATTATAGGTGGCGCGCAGCAAGAATGATTGACGCCTCCCGGCCGGGTGCGGTATGCAAAGCATACGTCGGTTCGAAACGCATACGGATTCCGGGATGAGGACGTGCCGGCGCGGGCGACGGACGGCTCTGCGCCGCGTGGGGGCGGATTCGCTCCCGCCGGCCGGCTGGCACGGGCTTTGCACCAACCCGGGCCGTGGAGGAGGCTATCACCGGAGACGGTACGGACGAGAGGCCGAATGCGATGACGCACGATGAGGTGTTTGAACTGAAGGAGCACCTTGGCAGCGGGGGGTTTGCCCATACGTACCGCGCCGCCATCGTGGACCCGGACCTCGTGGAGGACTTCGGCACCGACGAGGTGGCCCTCAAGATCCCGCTGAACCGGAAGAAGGAGCGCATCCTCCGCCGGGAACTCGAAACCAATATCTTCCTGTGGCTTCGCCTCAAGGACGTCGACAGCACGCACCTGGTGCGGTACCTGGGTTTCGCCGATTTCCGGGGCCAGATCGTCATGGCGATGGAGTACATCTCCGGCGGCAACCTGCGCAAGGTGCTCGACAGCGTCGGCCGGCCGAAGCGGATGCCGATCGAGCGAGCCGTCAAGATCGCCATCGGCGTCGCCCGGGGATTGCAGTCCATTCACCACGAGAACGTGTTCCACCGGGACATCAAGCCCGAGAATATCCTCCTGATCGACGATGCGCCGAAGATCAGCGATCTCGGCATTGCCCGGATGCTCAAGTCCAACGAACTGGCCTCCACCACCACCGGCACCATCTACTACATGTCGCCGGAAATCCTGTGCGAGGAAGGCGCGTCGTTCCCGGCGGACGTCTGGTCGCTCGGCGTCACGCTGTACGAGATGCTGACCGGCCGCCTGCCGTTCGGCACGTTCGAGACGCCCATCGGCACGATGGTGGACCTGATCCGGCAGGAGGAGCCCAAGCCGGCGTGCAAGGTGTGCGACGAGGTGCCGGAACCCCTGAGCGACCTCGTTCAGCGTTCGCTTCAGAAGGATCCGCGCGACCGCTTCGAGAGCGCCGCCGAGATGCACGACGCGCTCGTGGCCTTTTCGCGCGGCGAGCGGGACGAGATCGAACGCGACATCATGGCCCTCCGCGAGGCCACCACGGGCGACGAGAACCCACGCATCGAGGCGAAGGCCAAGAAACTCATCACCAAGTATCCCCACGATCCCCGCGCCTATCAGTACCTGGGCGAGTTTTACAACCTCTGCCAGCGCTACGGCGAGGCGGTCCGGACCTTCAAGCAGGGCCTGAAGACCGCCGGCGACAACACCCTCCTGCACTGGGACCTCGCGCTGGCGTATCAGAAGCAGGGCAAACGCCTGGCCGCCATCCAGCATCTTCAGAAGGCGATGGCCATGGACCTGGACCCGAGTCTCCGTCAGTATGCGACGGCGCTGCTGCGCACGCTTCGGGGGACCGTCTGACCCCGCGCTCCGGGGCTCGCTGCCGCGCAGCGGAGCCGATACGGGGCCGCCCGGGAGCCGCACCATGATACCGCTGGACGCGTTCGCCGTGTCCGAGCAGGGCCGCAGCCCGGACGGCAACGAGGACTACGCCGTCGTCGCCCCCGAGGACGGCGTCTTCATCGTGGCCGACGGGATGGGCGGCCGGCCGGGCGGCGACCGGGCCAGCCGCGTGGGCGCCGAGGCGTTCCTCGACCAGGTGCGACGCCTGAGGCCGCGCGAGCGCCTCGACGGCCGCAGTCTTCGCCGCGCGATCGCCGAGGCCAACGACGCCGTCCGGGCCCTGGCCCGAGGCGATCCGACACTGACGGGCCTCGGAACGACGCTGTCGGCCGTCGTCTGGGCCGGCGGCGAGGGCCGCATCGTCCACGTGGGGGACAGCCGCGTGTATCGGTACCGGCAGGGGAACCTGGAACAGTTGACGGCCGACCACACGTTGGTGGCCGAACTGGTGGCCCGGCACCATCTCAGCACCGAGGCCGCCCGCCGCTATCCGTTGAAGAACGTGCTGTCGCGCTCGCTGGGACCGCGCGGGTCGGTCCAACCCGATATCGTCCCCCTCGCCCTGGCCCCCGGCGACTGGCTTCTTCTGGCGACCGACGGTCTGGCCCAGTCGCTGCCGGCCCGGCGGTTGGCCTCCGTGATTGGCGAGGCCGGGACGGACGGGGCCGAGGTCCTCTGCCGGGCCGTCATGGCGGCCGCCCTCGACGGCCCGACGGAGGACAACATCACGGTCCTGACGGCACGGCGCCGGGCGCCGGAGCCGGAAGGTGCCGACGAGGCGCGGGGCGCGGTCCGCCGCGGCGAAGCGCGGGGTAACGCCGGCGGGGAGGGTGCCTCATGACTCGCCCGGCCGACGGCGACAACCCGTTCGAGATTCGCGATCGGCCGCTGCCCGTCCACACCTGGGGCGAGGATGACGGGCCGGACCGCCTGGGCGTCATCACCCGTGACGTCGGCGACCTGCTGCGGCGCCTGGGCGAGGCCACCTGCCGGGCCGAGGAACTCCGCACCGACAGCCACAACCATCTGCGCAAGCATCTCCTGGCGATGCTTGACGTGAAGGATGACTTCGAGCGCATTTTCACCAACATCGAGGGCAAACGCGACCAGGTCACCAGGCAGATGAAGAAGTGGATCGCCAACTTTCGAACCGTATCCCGCAAGTTCAAGCAGGTGCTGGAGGATGAAGGCGTGGTGCCGATCGAGAACCTCGACGCCGGCTTCGATCCGCGGTGGCACAAGGTTGCCGAGACGGTCTGCGACCTCTCCAAGCGCGAGGGGACCATCGTGGAGGTGGTCCGGCCGGGGTACATGTGGCGCGGCGAGGTCCTCCGAAAAACGGAGGTCGTCGTGGTCCGCAACGAACAGGACGATGAGTAACCGCTGAGGGCAAAAAGGAGAGCAGGGCCATGGCAACGGGCAGACGCATTGGAATCGATCTGGGTACGACCAACAGCGTGGTGGCGGTCCTCGACGGGCCCCAGCCGCGCGTCCTGGAGAGCCGCGAGGGACGCCCGCAGGTGCCGTCGGTGGTTGGCCTCCGGCGCCGCAAGAAGGGCAAGAAGGGGGGCGGTGGGGACGGCGAGGTCCTCGTCGGCAGCGTCGCCTACGACAACTGGCCCATGGCCCCGAAGGACACCATCGTCTCCGTCAAGCGCCTCATGGGCCGCCGCGTGGCCGATGCCGACGTGCAAAAAGTCCGCGAGACTTTTCAGTACGAGGTGGTGGAGCCCTCCGACGGCACGAAGGACAGCGTCCGCGTCGTCATGGGTGGCGAGGAGTATTCGCCGGTCGACATCTCCGCCCGGATCCTCCGCAAGATGAAAGAGGACGCCGAGTTCCGCCTGAACGAGCCGGTCACGCACGCCGTCATCACCGTGCCGGCCTATTTCAACCAGCGGCAGAAGGGCGCCACGCGCGAGGCCGGACGCCGGGCCGGGCTGCACGTCATGAAGGTCCTGGAGGAGCCGACGGCCGCCGCTGTCGCCTACGGCATCGAGCAGACCGAATCGAGCGACCCGAAGTATATCCTCGTCTACGACCTCGGCGGCGGGACGTTCGACATCTCCATCCTCATGTGGGCTGGCAACGTCTTCGCCCCGATCAACCTCCAGGGCGACATGTGGCTGGGCGGCGACAACTTCGACCAGATCCTCGTCGACCACGCCCTCGCCTATGTCCGCGAAGAGTTCGAGATGGACCCGACCGGCGACGAACGCTTCATGGTGGCCCTGCGGAAGGCGGCACGGGAGACCAAGGAACGCCTCACGTCGTCCATGAGCGCGGACCTGATCGTCTCGGGCATGCTCCGCGACGAGGACGGCGACCTGATTGACGTGGACCTGGAGGTCACCCGGCAGGAATACGAACGGATGATCCGTCCCCTGGTGGACCGCACCGTCTCGATTGCCGAGAAGGCCCTGGAGAACGCCCAACTCTCCATCGACCAGATCGACCACGTCCTGATGGCCGGCAACGGCACCCGCGTCCCGATAGTGCAGCAGGCGATGGAGGCCATGTTCGGCAAGGAGAGGATCCTGCGTTCGGACAATCCGAAGCACAGCGTGTCGCTCGGGGCGGCGATCGTGGCGTCCCGGCTCAAGGGCATCCTCTGCCAGGCGCCGAGCCCCGGCGACGAGGAGAAGGAGTGCGGGCACTGGAACCCGCTGGACGCAGCCAAGTGCGAGAACTGCGGCGCGGCCCTGACCCCGCCCGAAGAGGGCGAAGAGGCCGAGGAGGACGACCTCCAAATCGGCGGCATCGCCAATCTCCACTACGGGATCCAGACCGCCGACGATGCGTTTCACGTCTTTATCCAGAAGGGCGACCCGTATCCCACGGACAACCCCAAGACCCAGACCTTCCACACCCAGGCGCCGAACCAGCGGATGATCAGCATTCCCGTATACGGCGGCGAACAACTCGAAAAGGCCAGCCTCAACGAGAAGCAGGGCGAGGCGTTCGCCGTCCTCCCGCCCGACCTGCCCAAGGGGGCCGTCGTCCGCATCACCGTCTGGCTCGACGGCGACGGGGTGTTCGACCTCTCGGCCCACCTGGAGGACGGCCGGGACCTCGAACCCCTGATCCTGGCGGGCGAGAAGGATCAGAAGGCCGTCGAGGCCATCGAGCAGGTCGAGCAGATCCTGGACCAGAAGGCCGCCTCCCTCCCCGCCTCCGACATGGAGCGGCTGGAGCAGACTCGCCGCCAGGCCTTCGACGCCCTCAAGAAGCGGGAGTTCGACAGGGCGCTCGACCTGGCCGACCAGTTTGGAAGGCAGGTGCACGAGGCCGAGCAGGCCCCCGAACGCGACCAACTCCGCACCAAGGCCGAGAGCCTCATCGGCTTCGCCCAGTTCGTTCTCCACGAGTACGGGTGGGCCATGGATGCCGAGAAGTCGTACGCCCTCAACCGGCTGGTCGACGAGACCCGCCAGGCCCTGGACGCCGGCGACCGCCAGGCCCTCGAAAGCAAGGTCGCCGAACTCGACCGGGCCACCGACGACCTGCCGAACGTCGTGAAGTCGCTGCTCGCCTTCCGCGGCGCCATTCAGAACCGTGTCCGGCCGGTCGACCCCGTGGCGGCTACCAACCTCATGGACGAACTCGAGGAGGTGGAGCGCGGTATCAAGCGCAACGACCCCTCGGCCGTCGACCAGTTCAAGGCCCTGGAAGCCAAGATTGCCAAGGCCATCGCCCAGGCTGGGCCCGGACCCGGAGGTCCCGGCCAAATGCCCGAGGTGGAGACCTGCCCGATTTGCGGCAAGAAGGTCCAGGGCCGATACTGCGAGAACGGCCACGACCAGTGGGGCGTGGTCAGCAAAGGCTCTCACGGCACGAGCGGCGACAGCATTGCCTGAGGTCCGACCCGCCGGCGGAAAGGAATGTCTGTGACGCACACGCTTGGAATCGACCTCGGCGGCAGCCGTCTCCGCGTGGCGGTGGACCGCGACGGGACGCCGGCGCTCGTCGAGCCTCGCCGCCGGGATGAAGGCATGCCGCGAGTCCTTCAGCCCGCCCGGACGGGCGCCGGCGGCCGGCCCGTCGGTTGCCGCCTTGTTTCCCTGAAGCGACTGCTCGATTTCGACACGTCGCTGCCCATCCCGCCGACGGGCCAGAACTCCATCGAGTGGCTCGGCGAACGGCTCGAGGAGGTCCGCCGCGGGTGCGGGCCGCAGGGGGACGACGCTGGCGTCGTCCACTGCGTCATGGCCGTGCCGCCGGTCTTCTCGCAGCGCCAGCGCTCCGCGCTTCGGACCGCCACGGGGCGGGCCGGCTTCTCGCGGATCCGCCTCGTCGACGACACCCTCGCCGCGCTTCTGGCGTGCCGGGACGACCTGGGCGGAGGCGAGAACGTCCTCGTCTACTCCTGGGGCGCGACCACGTTCTCCGTCTGCCTGTACCGCTGCACGGGCGACCATCTTCAACCGGTGTCCCAGCGGGGCGACCGCGCCCTGGGCGGCGACGACCTGGAGAGCCACGCCATCAGCGCCGCCGTGGAAGGCATGGCGGCCAAAGGGTTGGAACTCTGGCGGGAGAATCACCGCCTGCTCCATCGCCTGGAGGTCCTTACCCGCGACGCCGGGCTCCGGCTGGCCGGCGGCGAGGACGTGTCGATCCCGCTCGATCCGATTCTGGCCGGAGGAACCTGGCCGCTGCTGCAGGGCCGCTCCATCACCCTGCAAGCCGAGCCGTTCGAGTCCTTCGTCGCCGAGATGGTTGACCGGACGCTTCGGTTCACCGAGGAGGTCCTCGACGAGAGCGGCTGCGCCCAGCCGGACGGTATCCTTCTGACGGGCGGCATGACGCAGTTGTCGGCGGTCGGGAAGGCGTTCGAGGACCGGTTCGAGGCCCGGCCTGTCTCGGCGCCTGAGGCCGCCGTCGCCTGCGGTGCTGTCATCCAGGGCACCCGGTTTTCCGAGCGGGACTGGGAGAAGGCGGAACGGCCGGTGCCGGCCCAAGCGGCAGCGGGCGATGCCCCGCCGGACGAGCAGGCCGCTTCATCGCCGGACGAGCCCGCGAGGCCGGCACCGTCTGCCGCGCCGGCAGGGTCTGCGCCGGCGGCGGACGGATGGGCCGCGCACTTCGTGCCGCTCATCAGCGAAGCCGAGCAGCACGAGAAGCAGGGCCATTACGGTCGGGCGATCGACGCGTTCGAGAAACTGTTTCAGGACCTCGCCCGCTTCAGCAGCCAGGTGTACCGCCGCGTCGCGGACCGGCTGAAGGACGAGGGCCGCATCGACGAGGCCTACGACGTCCTCCTGAAGGCCAACCGGCGCGATCCGGGCGACCGGTACGTGGCCCTCGATTTCGCCGAGGTGTGTCGCAAGCGGGCCTACCGGGGCCTTGACCACAAGCAGCCTCACGAGGCCGCCGCCAACGCTGACAAAGGGGCGGACGCGATTCGCGCCCTGCCGGACGGCTCCAAGGCCTATGGCCGGCACCTGGCGGCGATTCTGTACGTCAAGGCCATCGCCCTGTCCCAACAGGGGCAGATGAAGGTGGCCGAGGAACTGCTCGAGGCCTGCTGCCGGCACGATCCCTCCGGCAAGGCCTATGCGAAGGACCTCGAAAAACTCCGCGACGCCGGGCGCCGGCGGACGGGCGGCGGCAAGGCGAAACGGGGCCGCCCAGCCACGCCGCCGGCCGGATCCAAGACCAAGCCGGGACGCAACGATCAATGCCCGTGTGGCAGCGGCAAGAAATACAAGAACTGCTGCGGTCGCCGCAAGAAGTAGCCCGGCCCCCGTATGACGCGTAGACGAGGGTCCAGCATGTAGACGGTCGGCCGTTTCAGGACGGGGCGGCGGATCGGAAGAAGGCGCCATAACTGATTGCGAAAGAAGGGTTTACAAGAAAATGGGATTCTCGCCGGGGTTTGGCAGCACCGTTGCACATCCCCCGGGTGACGTGGCCGGATACCCTGAGGTGACACGGGTAGGCGGCTTCCGGCCGGCGGGGGTGACACGCATTCTCGGACACAGGGGGGAGAGGTTCCCATGAAAGATCCGCTCCAAACCGAACCGACGCCCCACGAGGTGCTGGGCGTGGACCGCGGGGCCGGCAGGGACGACATCGAGAAGGCGTTCAAACGGGCCATCGTCAGGCGCGTCCCCGTCACGAAGGCGACGAGAGCCCGCAACGATCTCCTCGACCCCCTCAAGCGGGCCTTCTGGGAAGTCCGGCTGTACGACGACGCGGTTTTGCGGATGCTCGACCCCTGTCCGCTGGACGACGAGTCGATCCTGCTGCCGCGGCATCGGGCGGCCACGGCGGCGGCGTGGGAGTCGCACCTGCGCGAGCGGTTCCCCGACGCCCGCGTCGCCCACAGCCTGGCGCTGCTCTGGTACTGGTGGGCGAAGCATGAGGAGGGACGCTTCCTGTCGCTGCTTCAGACGGCCATGAAGGCGGGTCCGCTTCCGGACGGCAAGATGCAACGCGACGCCCTGCTCAAGCAGGCGTGCAAGACCGAGGGCATCGACTGCGACCCCGGCCGGCGCCAGCACTGCACGCACGAGGACTGCCCGTGGCGCGAAGATTGCTTCTCCTCGGTGCCGGCCTTGCCCGACGTCTGGCAGCGCGTCATCGGCTACTGGTGCATGGTCGAGGTGACCCGGACCTTCTGGGAGGCGCTGCCGAACCTTCCCGCCGACCGGGTCCGACCGCTTCGCTACATGCTGATGGACGACCTGAAGCACACCCTCCATGCCCTGTCCCAGCAGTACGCCACCTGCCTGGACGGGGGCTCGAGCGACGGGTTCCCCCGGACGTACCGGTCGCTGCTCCTGGCCCTGGAGCGGGAGCGCAAGACGGCCCGCACCGTCGTCAAGGCCGGCATCCGGAATAATCGGGGCAAGGTCTGCTGCGGCGTCCTGGTGCTTCGGCAGATGGGCTGGCTGGGACGCGTCTGCAAGGTTGCCGAGGAGCGCAAGTTGCAGGACTTGCGCGAAGCGCTCGACCGGCACTACGCCATCAAAATGCTCCTGGATGCCAACCGGCCCGAGGAAGCGCTTGAGTACATCCGCGGCCGGCCCAGCGAAGAGCGGCGGTCCAACGAGTTACGGGACCTGGAGGCCCGGGCCCTGCATCTCTTGGGCAAGCAGGAGGCCAGCCTGCACCGGTACGAGGAGGCGATGGACCGGTGGGCCGAGGCCCTCAACGTCGCTCGGTCCGACGCCATGAAGAAGGAGATCCGCAAAGAGGTCGTCTCGACGGCCCGGACCCAGGCCCTCAGCATGGGGGAGAACCGCCGCGACGACGCCATCGCCCTGCTCGAGAAAGCGCTGGCCCTGGTCGACGACGAGCAACTCCGCGCCCGGCTCGCGGACTTGCTCATGCAGCGGGGCGTGCACGAGTTCCTCGAAGGCCGCAAGCAGGTCCACCGGGCCGTCCCCGCCGCCGTGGAGGCCGTGGTGGGGCAGGCCAACAGCGCTGTCGACCGCGGCGACTGGGACGGGGCCATCCGGCGGCTCGAGGAAGCGCGCGAGATCCAGGGGGAGACCTCCGAGAAACAGCGAGCGGCTGCCGCCAAGGCCCTCGAGCGGTGCGAGAAGGCCATGAAGGACCTTGAGCGGGCCCTGGAACTGGGCCGCCAGGATGCCCGGCAGCAACTCGACGCCGCCCACGATCAGATGACCGACATGGGTCTGGCCGATTGGCGCAAGCGCGTCACGCACCGGCTGGCCACCTGCCTGACGAACCGGGCGGTCGACAAGGCGAACCGGGCCATCCAGGTCCTCAGCCAGGCCGCCAAAGAGCGGCAGGAGATGATCGAGCGGATGGCTCGCATGGCCTCGGGCGATTTCGGGCAACTGGGCGGCCTGGACCCCCACCGCCTGCGCGCCATGTTGGGCATGTTGAACGAGGGAAGGTGCGGTGTCCCGGGATGCAGCCAGCACGCCCAATTCACGATGAAAACGGCCGGCGGCCACACGATGCAGTTGTGCGCGCAGCACGCGGAGGAGTTCCGGACGCCGCCTCGTCCCCAGGAGGCCCTCGACCTGCTCGAGTCCGCCGAGGACGACCTGCTCCGCGCGGACGAATTCGATCCCGGCAACAGCCGCATCGACCAGAACCTCACCAGCCTCCATAAGGCGATGGCCGATGTCGGCCTGAGCCCGGCGCGCCGGCGGACGAGCCGACGCGCCCGTCGCAAGGCGAAGCCCAAGGCCGGGGCCCGGGCGACCGCGCGGACGACGGCGTCGGCGGCTGCGCCTGCCCGGCAGGCGGGCGGCAAGAAGGGCGAGACGTCCGGCCTGGCCGTCGCCAGCCTCGTGCTGGGATTGCTGGCGCTGTTCGGTCTCGGCCCGGTGGCGGGGATTCCCGGCGCCATCTTTGGCCACGTGGCCTTGAGCCGCATCACCAAGGCCTACGGGACGGTCGGCGGGAAGGGCGTGGCCATCGCCGGCCTGGTGCTTTCCTACATCGGGATCGCCTGGGTTGTCGTCCGGATGATTGCTGATGGCGCACAGTAACAGGCGACATGTGCCGAGAGCGCCGAACGGAACACCCAGGGCGACCCGAAGCGGTGCGGCCACCGCACGACGTGCCGGCGTCTGACGGACGGAGGCGACCCATGCAATGCCCCGTATGTGCGATGACCGAGATTCACGGCGAGACGGCCCGGTGCCCCAGTTGCGGGACGGACCTGACGGCCGTCCAGCGGGTCGGCGAACTGGGGGCGGTCTTCTTCAACGAGGCGCTGGCGCTGGCCCAGCGCGGCGACTGCGCGGCCGCGCTCGACAAGGTCCGGGCCGCCCTCGCCGTCGACGAGACCTCCGCCGCCCGCACCGTGGCCGGCAAACTGCTGTGGAAACTCGGCCGGTCCCACGAGGCGATCCACCAGTGGGAGCGGGCGGCGGCCATCGACCCCGAGGACGACGAACCGCCACGCCTCCTCGCACGGGCGAGGCGGCACGAGCGACGCCGCAAGATGCGCCGGTGGTTGGCCGTCGGCGGCGCCGTGGCCGCCGTCGCCCTCCTCGTCGCGGTGGCCGGATACGGCTCCGCCCTGGTGCTGGGGCCCGCCCCGGCCGCGACGGCGCCGGAGATGGAGGCGCTGTCGGCCCGACTCGCAGGCGCGCGCGGCCGGGTATCGGAACTCCAGGCTCACCTGGATCGGGCCCGGGCCGATGGCAAGGACCTCGCCGAGGCGTTCGTGGCGTACCGGGAAACCCATAGTCACTCGGACGCCGAACTGGCGGCGGCGCGGACGGTCGCCGAGGAGGCGACGCGGGCCCTGGAGCGGGTGGAGACGGCGGCGGCCGAGAAACTCACCCGGTTGGACGAAGCCCTTCAGGCCCGGCAATCGCAATGGGCCGAGGAGCAGGAAGCCCGCCTGAGGGCTGAACGTCTCGCCGAGACCCTTCGCGAGCGCCTGGCCGAGACCGGCGCGACGGCGGCGCAGACGGCGGCGGCGCTCCAGGAGGCGAGGCAGCGGCTTGCCGTCCGCGACGCCTGGATGCGCGACACCCTCGGCCCGCTCCTCGTCTCGATGAAACCGCGGCGTGCGGCGTACCTGGAGGCGCAAATCGAGCGGTACCGCAGTGAAATCGACGCCCTGCGTCGGCGGCAGGCCGACCTGCGCAAGAACCCGGTCTGGCCGATCACCGACCTGCAACTCGGCCGCGTGCAGGATCGGCTGAAGGTCGCCGACGCGAACCTCTCGCTGCTCGAGCGGGAGTGTGCGGAATGTCTTGCCCCCTGGCAGCGCGCCGTGCAGGCCTGCCATGGGGTGATGGCGACGTGGCAACGCGAGGAGACTCCATGAAGGTATCCGCCTCAATCGAACTGCTGTGGAACATGGCGGCCCAGGAGGCCATCGCCGCCGAGTTCGAGGAGATCCAGCCGGAGCATTTCCTCGAGGCCCTGCTGAAGTTCTCGGAACTGCCCCTCGATCAGATGGCCGCTCGCGAGGGCGGCGCGGAGGTCGCCAGACAACTCCGGGGCGAGGTCGGGGCCGTCCGCGAGGCCTTGGCCGGCCGCGCCATCGACGGCCGGGCCTTGCGGCGCCAACTCCGTTCCCGCCTTGGACGGGGAAACCACCCGTACGAAGGGGGTGTGCTGCACCGCTCCGGCGAGGCCAAGCAGGTGTTCGCGGAGGCTGCCCGCTTCGCCGATCAGTCGGAGAGCGGGGTCTTCATGGCCATCCATCTGCTCGAGGCCGTCCTGGCCGCCGCCACGCCGGCCATCCGCGATGTCTTTGGGGCGGCGGCCGGACCCCGTGCCCCCGAACCCACGGACACGCCGCTCCTGAACGAGTATGGCCGGGACCTCGTGCAGTTGGCGGCGGAAGGGGCCATCCAGCCCCAACCCGGACGCACCGCGCAGCGGAGCGCCCTGATTCAGGCGCTCACGCAGAAGGACCGCAAGAGCGTTCTCCTGATCTGCGAACGCGACGCCGACGCCCGGGCGGTGGCCGAAGCCGCCGCCCACGCCATGGCCGCCGGCGAAGCCGGACCGGGGACCCGCGGCAAGCGGTTCATCGATGTGACCGCCACGGGCGGGGCGAAGACGGCCCGGGCCGGCGTCCCGGACCGGATGGTCGACTTCCTGAGCGAGGCCGCCAAAGCCGCCGAGGTCATCCTCTTCCTGCCGGCGATTGCCCCGGCCGGTCCGTCGGAGGGCGCGGGCAAGTGGGCTGGCCTGCTCAAGAGCGTGCTGGCCAAGGACCAACTCCAGTGCGTCTGCCGCGCCTCACCCGAGGTGTACCGTACCGAGATCGGGAAGGACCCGGCCTGGAAACGCCACGCCCGCTTCATCTTCATCCACGACGCGGCGCCGAGCGAGATTCCCGAGGAGATCTGAACCCCCCAGGGAGCATGCATGTTCACCGACAAGGCACAAATCCTGATTGACCTGGCGAAGAATTACGCCTTCGCCTCGGGGGCGGGGGAACTGACCGTCGAGGTCGTCTTGGCCGCCGTCGGCCGACTGGCCGAGCCGGGCGTCCTCCTGGCCGAGTGCCTCGACGTGCCCCCCGACCGGCTTCGGGCGGCGTGCCCGGCGCTGGCGGAACCGGCGGCGTGTCCGGGCAAACTGCCCCTGACCGAACCGACCCGCGAGATGCTGACCATCGCCAAGGACCTGGCCGAGGAGGTCCCCGATCGCCTGCATCCGGGCATGGTGTCGCTCCGCCACCTGGTGTGCGCCATCGCCGTCTCCCGCCAGGCCTGCGCCGTCTTGAACGTGACGCCGATGGCCCGGGAGGATGCGGTCGCGCAACTGTCGGCCTGGTACGAGACGGAGGCGGCCGCCCCGAGCTTGGAGGACCTGACGGACCGCCTGCGGGGGCTTCGCGGCCAACTGCTGGGCCGCATCTTCGGCCAGGACCACGCCGTCCACGCCTTCGTCGAGGGGCTGTTCAACGCCGAGGTCGTGGCCGCCGCCGACAAGGCCCGCCGCGGACCCCGGGGCGTGTTCGTGTTCGCCGGGCCGCCCGGCGTCGGCAAGACCTACCTGGCCGAACTCGGCGCCTCGTACCTCGACCTGCCGTTCAAACGGTTCGACATGAGCGCCTACTCCGGTCATCAGCAGGGCGAAGCGCTGGTCGGCATGGCCAGGAGTTTCCACGCCGCCCATCCCGGAACGCTGACCGAGTTCGTCGAGAAGCACCCCGACGCCGTCCTGCTGTTCGACGAGATCGAGAAGGCCCACCCGAACACGATTCAACTGTTCCTCCAGATCCTGGATGCGGGCGTGCTCGAGGACAAGTACCACGAACGCAACGTGGCGTTCCGCGACACGATCCTCATCTTTACGACCAACGCCGGCCGCAAACTGTACGACCGGCCGAACATGAGCGGCGTCCATACCGCCAATGCCGCTTTCCATCGCAAGACGATCCTCGACGCCCTGGAAACCGAAACGAACCCGCAGACGCGGCAGCCGTTCTTCCCGCCGGCCATCTGCTCGCGGATGTCCACCGGATACCCCGTCCTGTTCAACTACCTGGGCGTCAACGAGTTGGACCGCGTGGTCCGGGCGGAACTGAACCGCGTGTCCGGCCTCCTCGAGTACCAGTACTACAAGCGGATTACCTACGACGATCTGCTCTCAATGTGCCTGGTCCTGCGCGAGGGCAGCCGGGCCGACGCCCGCACCCTCCGCTCCCAGGCCGAAACGTTCATGAAGACGGAACTGTTCAAGTTCTGCCAGTTGTTTCGGACCGACCGGCTCGACGAGGTGTTCGAGCACGTCGATTCAATCGAGTTCGTCCTGGGCGACGACCCGTCCGAGATGGCCCCCGACGTCCGGACGCTGTTCGAGGCGCCGGAGCGGCCGCGGGTGCTGCTGGTGGCCGGCCCACACCTGGCCGAGTTATACGAGGAGGCCGTCCCCCAGATCGCCTGGCGGACCGCCGCGTCGGCCGAGGACGCCCTCCAGATTCTGGCCGAGGAGGAAATCGACCTGGTGCTGCTCGACCTGTGGATCGGGCGGACCGCCGAGAGCGGGACGGCCACGCTCCTGGAGTTCGACCACGTGCCGGCCGCCGCCCGGAGCCTGGACCGCGGCCAGGAGACGTTGAAGAAGATCCGCGAGCGGCTGCCGCACGTCCCCGTCTTCCTGCTCTCGCTCAGCACGGTGGACGAAAGCGGCGAGGGCCGGGCCAGCGTCGACGACGAGTTGCTCCTGGCCTGCGTGCGTGGCGGCGGGGCCCGGGGCATGATCGCCTCCGCCTATTCCGACCCGGCGATGGCCGGCGCCGACGACGCCCGCGACCGCTTTGCCCGGAACCTGATCGACACCTGCCGCAGGCTCCACCGCGAGAAGGCCGCCCAGCGCCTGGGGCAGGAACGCAAGGTCCTGATGTTCGATACGGCCCCGCACCTCGACCGTGACCGCCGGGCCGTCACCATCCGTCTGCGGAACCTGCGACTGACACGGGCCCTCGCCGCCGCCGACGCCGGCGAGGTGCTGGAGGAAGTGGAGCGGCCGCGCGCCCGGTTCACCGACGTCATCGGGGCCGAGGAGGCTAAGGAGGAACTCCAGTTCTTCACGAACTACCTGAAGAACCCGCGCCGGTTCGCCGCCCTCGGCCTGAGGCCTCCGAAAGGCGTCCTCCTCTACGGGCCGCCCGGGACCGGCAAAACCCTGCTGGCCCGCGCGCTGGCCGGCGAGTGTAACGTGGCATTCATCCCCGTTTCGGCGACCAACTTCGTGACCGTCTGGCAGGGCAGCGGACCGCAGAACGTCCGCGACCTGTTTGCCCGGGCCCGGCGGTACGCGCCGGCGATCATTTTTATCGACGAGATCGACGCCATCGGCCGGGGGCGGTCCGGAGCGGTCGGCGGCGGCCGGGCCGAGGAATCCACGCTCAACGCCCTCCTGAGCGAGATGGACGGTTTCACGAGCCCGTCGCCGGACCGGCCCGTGTTTGTGCTCGCCGCCACGAACTTCAACATCCGCACCCAGGAAGGGGCGGACGGGTGGGCGTCCCGCACGCTCGACCCGGCCCTCGTGCGCCGGTTCTCGCGGACCATCATGGTGAACCGGCCGGACACCGCCGCCCGGAGGCAGTACATCGAGAAGCGGCTCGGCGAGGGGGACCGGATGGAGGCGTCGGAGGCGGCCATCACCCTGCTGACCGAGAAGTCGGTCGGCATGACCGTGGCCGAACTGGAGCACGTCTTCGAAAGCGCCGCCCGCCAGGCCGCCAAAGAAGACACCGCCGTGACCGAGCAGATGCTCAACGACGCGCTCGACGCCGCCCGCCTCGGCGGGAAGAAGGAATGGGCGCCCGAGACGCTCGAGAGCACGGCCCGCCACGAGGCCGGCCACGCCGTCATGTACTGGCTGTCCGGACGGTGGGCCCCGGAGGTGTCGGTCGTGGCGCGCGAAGGGTCCGGCGGGCGGATGTGGCGGTTCGAGGAACAGGAAAGTTATACACGCGACGAACTGCTCGCCTCCATCCGGACGGCCCTCGGCGGTCGCGCCGCCGAACTCCTCTATTACGGACAGGACGGCGGCCTCTCCACCGGGGCCGCAGGCGACCTCCAGCACGCCACCGGCGTGGCCCGGAAGATGATCTGCGCCTACGGCATGGACGAGGAGTTCGGGCCGGTGGCCATGACCGAGTTCCTGAGCGACGGGAGCCTCATGGGCAGCCCAGCCGGGCAGCGCATCGGCGAACGCGTCCGTCAGATCCTCGCCCGCGAGATGGAGAACACCGTCCGTCTGCTTGAGGAAAACCGGCAGCAGCTGGACGCGGTTGCCCGGGGACTGATGGACAAGAATCGCCTGACGAAGGCGGACCTTCAAGGCATGCTGCCCGCGCCGCCCTCGTAGAGGGAGGCGGGCGGCCGTCGGCGCCGGGGTGCCGCAGCAACCGGAGCGAGCCCGGACGATTATCCTTGCCCCAGGTACGGGCTCCGGTAGCATGTGCCAAGACGTCGATGCCGGGCGCGGGGCTGTCGGCGACGCGCCGTGACCGGCCTCGGCGGGTCCGGGGTCTCTTGGCGGGAGGAGTGCCAGGGATGTTCTTACGCCGCGTGCGACTGTGGCTGCGCAGCGAGATGATCCGGCGCCCCATGGCCGCCTTCGTCATGGGGCTGGCATTGGCCTATCTGTGCGCCACGTCCGTCATTATGACGTGCGAGGGCGTGAACCTCTACGAGGCGGCGATGATGACCATGCCCGCCTTCCTGGGGGAGTTGGGCATCGTGGGGGAGTACTCCTTTGCCACCCAGTTTGCCATTCTCGTGTCGCTGGTCATCAGCGTGGCGTTCCTGGCGATCCTGACCGCCAAGATCACCACCGTCTTCGTGGAGTTCTGCAAACGAGGAGGCAGCGTCGTGACGCGAACCCGATATTCCAATCATATTATTATATGCGGGTGGAACTTCCAGGGCAACCGGATCGTCCACGAACTGCTTCACAGCGACGCGGCACAGATCCCCGAGGTCGTCGTCCTGGCCAACACGGAACGGCGCCCCGTCAAGGACGAACGCGTCCAGTTTATCAGCGGCGACCCGACCCAGGACGAAGACCTCCGGCGGGCCGGCGTCGAGCGGTGCGATAGCGTCATCATCCTGACGGACATTTCCAAGGGCGCCAACGAGGCCGACGCGGAGGCCCTCATGATCGTCCTGGCCGTCGAAACGCTCAACCGGGCGGCCCATACGTCCGTCCAGATCCTCAACTCGGTGAACCGCGTTCATGTTGAACGGGCCCACGCCGACGAGATCATCTGCCTGGACCAGTTGGGCGGGGACCTCGTCGTCGCCGCCGCGATGAATCACGGCGTGTCCCGCGTCGTGTCGCAACTGCTGACGTTCAACTCCGGCAGCGAGATCTATCGCTACGACCGCGCGATTCCGGGGACGCTGCTCGGAAAGGAATTCGCGGAGGTGGCCCACATCCTCGCCGGGCGGCGCATCCTCCTGCTGGGCGTGGAGACCGAGGATTCCGAGCAGCTCCGGCAGAACCTCCCGGGCGACGTCTTTCAGTCCACCGACGCCGGAAACCGGGTCATCGTCGTCAATCCGCAAAGCGCCTACAAGGTTCGACAGGGCGACGCGCTGTTTCTGGTCGCCGAGTCGGAGCCGGCCGAACTGTAGGGGCGGACCGGCAGCGCAGCGGAAGCACGGACACGCCGCGACGGAACGGACCGACGCCGGCGACCAACATGGCTGCCCACACGGGCACGAGCACGAAAGGAGAACAGCATGGCGACTCGCGACAGGTTCACGACCGAGGAATGGCAGACGCTCCAGTTTGCGCCCCTGTGGGTCTTCACCGCGGTGGCGGGCATCGACAGCGTTATCGACCGCGACGAGGTCGGCGCCCTGGCTAAGGAACTCAGCGAGGCGGTCCGTTACAAGAACCCCCTGGCCCGCGAAGTGATGAGTTCGGTCGGGGCGGACCTCCAGGGCGTCATGCAGGCGTACACGGCCGACGGGCGCGAATTGCTGAGCGGCCTCGGGCAGGTGGCCGACCTCCTCGACGAGAAGGCCTCGGACCAGGCCGAAGACTTCAAGAAATCCATGATGATGATCGGCCTGAATGTGGCCCGGGCCTCCGGGGGCGGGATCTTCCGCGACCCGGTCAGCAACGAAGAGAAGGTGGCCCTGGCCGCCGTCTTTAAAGCCATGAGGACCCAGCTGGATTAGCGCCCAGGCGCCCCGTCCCGCTCGGCGGTCTCCGGGTTTGGCGCGGTGGGTTTTGGAGTGCCCCCCGCAATCGAAAAGGCCTTCTAAGGGCCGCGCTGCGGGTTTCACGGCCCGCCGCGCGGGCAGGGGGCTGTCGCGGTCGTCCGTTCGGCAGCCCCTGCCGCCGGCAGGTCCGGCGAGGCGCAGGGCCGGACCGGGCCGGGAGGCCGCGATGGATGTGAACGAGCCGTTCAAGTTGGTCGCGCAACTCGGCCGCGGTGGGTTTGCGCACACCTATCGCGCCTACGTGCAGTCCGACCTGCTCGCTAGCCGCTACTCGGCGCGCGAGGTGGCGCTGAAGATCCCGTTGGACGAGGAGAAACAGGAGAAACTGAAGGACGAGGTCGTCTTCAACGCCCAACTCTACCTCCGACTGAAGGACGTGGCGTGCGACCACCTCGTCGAGTACCTCGGGTTCCACGTTTTTCGCGGCCAGATCGTCATGGTCATGGAGTACGTCCCCGACGGCAGTTTGCGCGAACGGCTCGGCCGCTTCGGCCGTCAGAAACCGATGTCCGTGGATACGTCGCTCGACGTGGCCATGGGCATCCTCAGCGGCCTCGTCGCCGTTCACGGGGAAGGCATCCTCCATCTGGACGTGAAGCCCGAGAACGTGCTGATGCGGAAAGCCACGCCGAAATTGGCCGATTTCGGCACCGCCCGCATGGTGGACACCGACGAGTTGATCGGCCTCGCCGGGACGCTCCAGTACATGCCGCCCGAGACCTGTCTCGACGAGCCCAAGTCATGTGCATCCGACGTATGGTCGGTCGGCGTGACGCTGTACGAGATGCTGACCGGCCGCCTTCCGTTCGGGCAGGAGAGCACGGATCCCGAGGAGATCAAGCGCGAGATCGTCGAGACCGAGCCGCCGCCCGTCAGCGACGTCGCCGAACACGTGCCGGAGCCCGTGGTCGGCGTGGTCGACCGCGCGCTCCAGAAAGACCCGTCCGACCGCTACGGCGACGCCCAGGCGATGTGCGACGCCCTGGACCGCGCCCGGCGGGGAGAGACGCCCGAGGCCGAGACCGCCGCCGCAAGTCTCCTCGAGCAGGTGCTGGCGGACGATCCGGGCGCCATGAACCGCAAATTGCAGCGTCTGAACGAGCGCCTCGCCACCGATCCCCAGGCCTGCCGCGAACTTGCCGAGCACTACAATCGGTCCAAGCAGCACGAGGACGCCATCCGGGTGTTGAAGCGCGGCCTGGAACTGGCACCGGACGACGGGCTGATGGAATGGTACATCGGCATGTCGTACTCGGAGGCCGGCCAGTGCGCCGAGGCCGCCAGGCATCTCAAACGGGCCGTCCAGAAGGACCTGGATCCGGACCTCAAAGAGTACGCCCAGGACCTGCTCCAGATCCTGCTCGCCAATGGCCAGGCGTGAGGCGTTTTGCTGGGAACTGACCCTTGGCGCCGGCGGCAATCTCCCCCGGCCGCCCTTCCGGTGGTTTCGATGCGTCCACGTCGCCGGCGGGGATTCGACCTGGACGCTGCCCGTCGCGATGCTACACTGATATGTAGGACCGGACCGTCGTCGGTGCCTCCCGACGGGCCGGGACCGTTGCCTCCCCGCCTGGACCATTGTGATGGAGGAGTGTTCATGGCTCTGAATAGAACATTGTGCCGCCGCCTGGCCGTGGCCGCCGCGGTGGTCCTGTGTGTGGCCGGCGCCTGCGGGGCGGCCGGCGCGGACGCCTCCGCCGACCGGGCGCGGCAGATCCTCGACGCCGCGGGCGCGCCCGGCGGCTTGGCCGTCCACCTCGGCTGCGGCGACGGCCGGCTCACGGCCGCCCTCGGCGCCGACGAGGCGTGGCTGGTCCACGGCCTGGATGCCGACGCGGCCGGCGTCGCCGCGGCCCGCCGGCACATCCGCAGCCTCGGCCGATACGGGCGCGTCTCGGTCGAGCGATTCGACGGCCGCCGCCTCCCGTACGCCGGCAACCTCGTCAACCTGCTCGTGGCCGACGCCCCTGGCGACGTGCCGCGCGCCGAGATTCTCCGCGTCCTCGCGCCCGGCGGCGTGGCGATGGTCGGGGGCGAGCGGATCGTCAAGCCGCCGCGCCCCGGCACGGACGAGTGGACGCACTATCTGCACGATGCGAGCGGGAACGCGGTGGCCCACGACACGATCGTCGGCCCGCCCCGCCGCGTCCAGTGGGTGGCCGCGCCGCTGCACGCACGCAGCCACGAGCACACTCCGAGCATCAACGCGGTCGTCTCGTCGGCGGGACGGATCTTCTACTTCCGGGACGAAGGGCCGATCGCGCGGCTGCACCGGCCCGCCGAGTGGCGCCTCGTGGCCCGCGACGCCCACAACGGCCTGCTGCTGTGGCGGCGGGCGCTGGGCCCGTGGTTCCCGCACATCGTCAATTGGGGCCGGACGCCCCCCCACCTCCAGCGTCGGCTGGTGGCCGTCGGCGACCGCGTCTTCGCAACCCTCGGCCTGCACGCCCCGCTCAGCCTTCTGGACGCACGAACCGGCGAGACACTCAAGACCTACGCAGGCACGGCGGGCACTGAAGAGATCGTGTGCCACCAGGGCGTTCTCCTCCTCGCCGGCCGCGAGGTCACCGACGACCGCGAGGCCGAAATCCGGCGGTGGCACGAGTTGCAGCGCCGGCCGGACTCGCCCGTCTACGACCGCGACGCCGCCGACCCGTTTGTCGATCGCCTTCGCAAGACCGAGAACACCGGCGCCCGGTTCCTCTTCGCCCTCGACCCCGACTCCGGCCGGACACTCTGGCGCAAGGAAGGGAAGGCGGCGAGCGGTCTGCGGCCCCTCAGCCTCTGCGCCGTCGGCGACCGCGTCTTCTATCAGAAGGGCGGCGAGGTGCGGTGCGTCGACCTCCGGACGGGAAAGGAGCAATGGTCGGCGTCGGCCGGATCGCTGCGGGTCGCCTACGACGGCACGGTTGTCTGCGGCGGCAAGGTGCTCCGGGCCCTCGACGCCGAGACCGGCCAGGTGCGGTGGAAGCAGGACGGCCGCCTCGTCCAGGTCCGCGACGCGTTCGTCGCGGGCGGGTCGCTTTGGATCGGCGGTTTCAAGCCGTGGGCCCCGGCGAACAAGAAGTACCACGGCCCCGCGTGGGGCCCGTACTTCGCCGTCCAGCGCGACCTCGCCACCGGCAAGGTGCTCCGCGAGGTCGAGCCCGAGAACCCCGGCCACCACCATCGCTGCTGGCGGAACAAGGCGACCGACCGCTACATCCTCGGCGGCCGGCGGGGCGTCGAGTTCATCAACCTGGAGACCGGCGACGTGCGGTGGCACAACTGGGTGCGCGGCGTGTGCCGGTACGGCGTGATGCCGGCGAACGGCCTGCTCTATGCCCCGCCGCACGCGTGCGGGTGTTACATCACGGCGAAACTGGACGGGTTCTTCGCCCTCGCCCCGGCGGCCGCGAAGCCTTCCGCAACTGCGAAGGCAGCGGAAGACCAGGCGGGGCTCCGTTTGGATAAAGGTGCCGCGTATGACCAGCCAATCCGAAACCCGAAATCCGAAATCGACAATCGTCCTGACTGGCCCACCTATCGTCACGACGCGGCCCGCAGCGGCTGCACGTCCGCGGCCGTGCCGGCGGAGTTGCGGTCGGCGTGGACCGCCGAGGTCGGCGGGCGTCTGACGGCCCCGACCGCCGGCGGGGGCAAGGTGTTCGTCGCCTCCGTGGACGCCCACCGCCTCGTGGCCCTCGACGCCACCGACGGCCGGCCCGCCTGGGACGCCGTCGCCGACGGCCGCATCGACACCCCGCCGACCCTCCACGCCGGTCGGGCCGTCTTCGGCTGCCGCGACGGCTGCGTCTACAGCCTTCGCGCCGCCGACGGGGTGCTCGCCTGGCGGGTTCGGGCGGCGAGGGAGGAACGGCGGATCGTGGCGCGCGGCCGGCTTGAATCCGCCTGGCCCGTGCCGGGCAGCGTCCTCGTCCGCGATGGGACGGCGCACTTGGCGGCGGGGCGGTCGTCGTACCTGGACGGCGGGATCGACCTCTGCGCCGTCGACGCCGCGAGCGGCGAGGTCCGCTTCCGCACGACCCTCTACAGCCCGGACCCCGAGACCGGACGCCAGCCGCCCCAGTTCGGCCCGAACGCCATGCCGGGGGCGCTCGGCGAAATCCTCACCGCCGATGACGACCATATCTACCTGCGCGACATGGTGTTCGACGCGCGCGGCCGCCGGCAGGAAAAGGGCCGGCCGCATCTCTTGACCCTCACGGGGTTCCGCGACGGCACCTGGCCGCACCGCTCGTACTGGATCTTCGGGACGCACACGTCGCTCTCGACCGGGTGCAGCGGGCAGGAGCGGGGCCTGGTGTACGGCCGGCTGCTCGTCTTCGACGGGTCGACCGTGTTCGGTTACGGGCGGGGACGGCTCCACTGGTCGAACATGCTCGAGGACGGGGCGTACCGGCTGTTCGCCCGCGACCCGGACGAGAAGGAGGCGCGGTGGACGGTGCGGCTGCCGATCCGCGTCCGGGCCCTCGTGAAGGCGGGCGAGGTCCTCTTTGCCGCCGGTCCGCCCGCCGAGACGGAGGCCGAGGGGGCCGGCACGGCCGGGGGGCCGCTCGTCCTCGCGATTGCCGCCGCCGACGGTAAGGTGGTGGGCCGGTGCCCGCTGGCGGGGGAACCCGTCTTCGACGGCCTGGCCGCCGCGGGCGGTCGGCTGTACGTCGCCCTGACGGACGGTCGGGTGCAGTGCCTGGCGGGGGAGTGAGACGCCTCGATCGCGCAGGTGTCGCGGTTTGTTTGTCAAACCGTGCGCCGCGACCGTGAAGCACCGATTGACAAGCAATCGGTGGCACCTGCGTGACCGGGTGTCTCACCGCCCCTTCATTTTCGCGGCGAGGCGGGCGATGCGGCGGCCGAGTCGGCGGGCGGCGTCGCGCTCCTTCTCCCCCACCCCGGGGTCCAGCGGCCCGGTCATGGCGGTGGCTCCGAGTTCGCCCCACTTGTCGTCGCCCTCGGCGTCCTGGTACAGCGGTCCGGCGACGAGCATGCGGTTGTTGATCATGAAGAGGAGGAGGGAGATGAGGACGTGCTCCTTGCCGCCCGCCTGCCCGCCGCCCGTCGAGAACGCCCCGCCCACCTTGTCCGTGAAGTCGACCTTCATCTTCCAGTTCCAGTCGTCGATGGCGGTCTTCATGCGGCCGGCCACGTCGGCGAAGTAGGCGGGCGAGCCCAGGACGAGCCCGTCGGCCGACTCCAGGTCCGCCTTCGCCACCTTCTCCACGTCCTTGACGACGGCGACGGCCCCGGGCACCTGGCGGACGCCCTCGGCCACGGCCTCCGCCATCGCCTTCGTGTTGCCCGTCAGGGAGTGGTAGACCACGAGGATGCGGCAGGGCGTCGGTGTCAGCGCGGCGTCGGCAGGCGTGGCCTCCGCCGTCGCGGGGGCCGGCAGGCAAAGGAGGCTCGCCAGGGCCAGGGCCAGGACCATCGGCCACGGGGTCACGCAGGTGGAACGCATCGTCGTTCTCCTTCTGAGGGCGCGGGGATCAGGATACAGTGTACAACCTGGCGGCCGGCGGCAAAAAAGGTTCCAGGAGTCTTTTTCGCTGCGCCGCGCGGGTGGCCCGGAACGTGCTTGTCGGCGGCGCCTGGCGGCCGCATAATGGCCCATCGACCGCTCGCGGCCGGGGCCGCGGCGGCGTCCCCTCGAGACCCCAACGAGGCGGGCCTCGTGGTGCTGATTCCGAGGTTCCTGCGCGCCTCAAAAATCGAGGGCGCAGCCGAGGCGGAGGACGTTGCATCATGATCAAGGCCATCAGTTACTGGTCCATGCCGGACGGCCTGGCGGGGACGTGCCCGATCGCGGACGCCCTCGCCCGGGCCAAGGCCGCCGGCTTCGACGGGCTCGAACTCTGCGTCGGCACCGACGGCGTGCTGACGCCCGAGACGCCGGAGGCCGACTGCGAGGCCATCCGCCGGCAGGTCGAGGCGGCGGGCTTGGTGGTCGAAACCCTCGCCAGCGGCATGAGTTGGGCCGTCAACCCGACGAGCGACGACGCGGCCGTCCGTGACCGGGCCGTCGCCCTCCACGCCGGCGCCCTCCGCCGGGCCGCTTGGCTCGGGTGCGAGGCGATGCTCTTCGTCCCCGGCGTGGTGGCCAGCCCGATCGCTCCGGACGAGACGATCCGCTACGACGTGGCGGTGGAGCGGGCCCGGTCGGCGGTCGGCGGCCTGCTCGAGACGGCCGAGGCGGTCGGCGTCGACCTCTGCCTCGAGAACGTGTGGAACGGCCTGTTCCCCTCGCCGGTGGAACTGGCCGGCTTCGTGGACGGGTTCGGCTCCGACCGGCTCGGCGTGTACTTCGACGTGGCCAACATCCTGCGGTATCACCAGTGGCCGCCGCACTGGATCGAATTGCTCGGCGGGCGGATTAAGCGGGTGCACGTCAAGGGGTTCCGCGAGACGTTCGGCTGGGAGGGGACGTACGCGTTTTGCGGCCTCGGCGAGGGCGACGTGCCGTGGCCGGAGACGATGGCGGCCCTGGCGACCGCCGGCTACGACGGGACGCTCGTCGCCGAGATGCTGCCGTATAGCGAGGGTCTGCTCGAGCGGACGAGCGCCGCGATGGACCGAATCCTGGCGATGACGCACTGACGCCCGGCTCGATTGTCATTCCGACCGAGGCCTCGCAGGGCGAGGCCGAGCGGAGGAATCTCGTTGTTGGGCCCAACGACGAGATCCCTCGACTCGCTTCGCTCGCTCGGGATGACATCGTAAGGGAAGGCTCGGGATGACATCGTAACGGCACCCAATGCGGGTAACCGAAGAGAAAGGAACATGATATGACGCAGCGACAATCCGAAAAACCGCACGCCACCTCCCGCCGCCGGTTTCTGAAGGCCTCCGTCTCGGCGGCGGCCCTTGCCGGGGCGGGGCTGCATCGCGTCGCCTACGCCGCCGGCAGCGACGTCATCCGCATCGGCATGATCGGCGCTGGGGGCCGGTGCACGGGGGCGGCCCAGAACGCGATGAACGTCGACCCGGGCGTCCGGCTGGTCGCCATCGGCGACATCTTTCTGGACCGCGTCCACGCCCGCCGCGAGCAACTCCGCAAGGCGAAGAAGGATCAGGTGGCCGTCGACGACGACCACTGCTTCGCCGGCTTCGACGCGTACAAGCGGGTGATCGAAAGCGTGGACGTGGCCCTCATCGCCAACGCCGCCAAGTTCCACCCGCTGCACATGACGGCGGCGCTGGAGGCGGGCAAGCACGTGTTCGTCGAGAAGCCGCACGCCATCGACCCGGCGGGCGTGAAGGCCGTCCGGGCCGCCTGCGACCTCGCCCGGAAGAAGAAACTCAGCGTCGTCTCCGGCCTTCAGAGTCGCTTCGACCCCGGCTACCAGGAAACGATGAAGCGCATCCACGACGGGGCGATCGGCGATATCGTCGCCATCGAGGAGAACTTCCTCCGTCCGCCGTACGGCCTGCACGAACGCAAGCCGGGCATGAGCGAGGTCCTGTACCAGTGCTCGAACCAGTACCACTTCGTCTGGCTGTGCGGCGACGACGTGCCGCAGAGCCTCGTCCACAACGTCGACCGGTCGCTGTGGGCCCTGAAGCAGGAACTGCCCGTGGCGTGCCACGGGATGGGCGGCCGGGCGTCGAACTTCAAACCCATCTATGGCGATTGCTTCGATCACAACGCCGTCGTCTACCACTTCAAGAGCGGCGTCCGGCTGTACGCGTTCTGCCGGACCGAGCACCAGTGCTACAACGAGAACTCCAGCACGATCCTCGGCACGAAGGGACGGGCCAGCATCCTCGGCCGGCGCATCACCGGCGAGGCGAACTGGGCGTACAAGGGCCCGCGCGCCAACCCGTACGACGAGGAACACCGGGCCCTGTTCCAGAGCATCCGCCGGGGCGAGCCGATCAACAGCGGTTCTCACATGGCCGATGCCACCCTCGCCACCGTCATGGGCCAGATCTCCTGCTTCACCGGCAAGGAGGTCACGTGGAAGCAGGCGGCGGCGTCGGACTACGCCTATCCGCCGACGCCCGACGCGTGCACCGCCGATATGGAGCCGCCGACCCGGCCGGGCGCGGACGGTCTGTACCCCGTCCGCGTGCCGGGCAAGACGACGATCCTGTAACGGGGCCAACGTCTGGGCATGCGCGCAGCGAATAGCCGGGAACCGCGGCGCACGGCCGGGCAAGGCATGCCGTGAGCGAAGTCGAACGGGCCGGCCGGGTCACACGCGGTCGCTCGTTCGGGTTGACAGCATAGGCCCCCCGGCGCACGGCAAATCGCGCGTCGCTTGCCCCCGCGCCTCCGACCGCCTAGCATAAGGGAAGCGGGGCGCGGGGCCGCCGCAGCCGATGCGACCGGCCCGTCCGCCGGGGGAACCCGAAACCGAACGCGATTTACCCTGGGAGGAGGATCGGATATGATCGGCAAGCACACATGGCAATTCGTGGCGGCGGGGCTGGCGGTGCTGCTCGCGGCCGGGGCCTTTGCCGCGGAGGAAAAGGGCGTCAAGGTCGGCAAGGTCGCCCCCGACTGGTCCGGCATCGTCGGCGTCGACGACGAAAAGCACGCCCTCGCCGAGTACAAGGACGCCAAGGCCGTCGTCCTCGTCTTCACGTGCAACCACTGCCCGTTTGCCAAGGCGTACCAGGACCGGCTCATCCAGGTGCAGAAGGACTACGGGCCGAAGGGCGTCCAGGTCGTTGCCGTCAACGTCAACAACCTGCCCGCGGACCGGCTCCCCGCCATGAAAGAGCGGGCCAAGGAGAAGAAGTACAACTTCCCGTACCTGTACGACCCGACGCAGAAGATCGCCCGCGACTACGGGGCCAAGGTCACGCCGCACGTCTTCATCCTCGGCAAGCCGATAGAGAAGGGCCGCAAGGTCCGGTACATTGGGGCGGTCGACAACAACATGAAGGCCGACAAGGTCGACACGCATTATGTCCGCGACGCCCTCGATGCGCTCCTCTCGGGCAAGGAGCCCCCCGTTGCGGAGACCAAGCCGTTCGGGTGCAGCGTGAAGTACGAGAAGAAGTGACGCCGTATCAACCGCCTACAGTTAGCCGTCGGGCTTGCCCGGCGCGTTCCCGGCCATTCGCTACGCTCATGGCCGGGCGTTGAGGCGTCTATCCAATTCCCAGCAACTCGAAGAGTTCCGGCTGGATCTTGACGTACATCAGGACGGCGATGCCCAGGAGCACCGCCGCCCCCACCAGGACGATGCCCTTCGCCCAGAGGGGCAGGGCCCTACCTTTCGTGGCCCGTTTGTCGAAGAGGACGGCCACCATGGCGATGGCGCCGAGCGGGACGGCGAGCATCGTGGCGGCCTGACCGACGCGGATGGCCTTGACCTTCAGGTCCTCCGGCTGGGCGGCTGCTTCGGCGGCCGTTTCCTCTCCCGCGGCGGGCGTCGCCGGGGCCTCGACCGCCGGCGCCTGGGCCACCGCCTCCGTCCCGCCTGCCTCCGCCGCGGCCTGCACGTTGTGGATGATCACGAGGCCCGTCACCATCCCCACCAGGAGGACGAGGGCCGCGAAGACGCGCGTGGCCGTCGATTCGATCCGTCCGCCCAGGCCCAACCCGTCGTTCAGCAGCACGCCCCCGATGAGCGAGTTCGTGACGAAACTCGAAAACGCCGCCGACCAGAACCCGATGCAGAAGATAAAGCGGGCCCACTGGCCGAACACGCTCTCGAGTTGGCCGATCATGATCTCGAAGGTCACCTGACCTTTCTCCGGGGGGTGCGGGTACAGGACCGCGGCCGCGGTCATCATGATGACGCACCCGATGAGCGTGAAGATGACCGAGGCCATCAGGGTGTCGGTGGCGCCGCTGGCGAGGTCGTCCTCGGTCCACCCCTTCGCCTTCACGAGGTACGACTGGAAGAAGGCGGCCACGATGACGAAGGTCGTGCCGATGAGGCCGCCCACGGTCACCCAGTTCACGCCTTCCGGCAGGGAAGGCACGAAGGCACCCTTCACGGCCGCGCCCAAGTCCGGCCGGGCCCAGATCAGGTTGACCAGGAAGGCCAGGAACATCAGGACCAGGAAGAACCGCATGATGTGTTCGACGTAGCGGTACAGATTCTTGAATGCGAACAGGAACACGATGGCCGCCACGCTGAAGACAACCGGCCAGACGTACGGGCTCACGCCGCCCCAGAGGGCCTGCATGCCCGCCGTCACGCCGATCGCGTTGCCGAACTGAAACGCGGCGTTCGTCGAGGCGAGCGAGATGCCACACAGCACCGCGAACCATCGGCCGAACTTCTTGGCGGCCAGGCCGAGGAAGGTCTCGTCGGAGTAAATGCCGAACCGCATGAACAGGCCGAGGAACGCCGCCATCAGCCCGCCCGCCACCAGGGCCAGCCAGACCAGGTGGTACCCGTAGTTCGCCCCGGTCGTGGACATCAGCGTGACGCTGCCCGGCCCGATGATGCAGGCCCCGACGATGAAGGCCGGCCCGAGTCGGCGAAGAAAGGTGCGGACGGTCATGAGGCGCCTCCGGCACGGGATCGCGACGGCCCAGCGCGACGGGCCGATTCTACCCGCTCTCGGCGCGACGGCGAAACAGATTCCGTTCCGGGTGCCGGCGTGTCGAAAACCCGCCATACCCCCCCCTGGAATTCCCCCTCCCCGGCCGAATTTCTAACCCGTTGATACGTGGGGACTTGCGCGCCTTCGGCCCGTCGTCGGCGGCCCGGAAACGTCCCAGGACCGTCCTTCCCACCCTGTAGGAGAGGGCCCGTGCGGCCCCGCATCGCGAACGCCGTCCAGCCGGGGAGACGCCCATGCGCCCCGTCCCGCCGCCGTACCTGCCGATTCCGATGGCCGCCGTCGGCCGAGGGCCCGCCTTGCCGCAGGACCTCCTCCTCTGGGGCTGGCTGCGGCTGCGGGAGGGCGCCGGCCCGGCCCCGACGCCCCTGCCCGCGAAGGCCTACATCGCCCGGTGCCTGAAGACGGGGCGCGACACCGTGGCCGCCGCGCTGGACCGCCTGACCCGCACGGACCCGCCGCTGCTTGTGCTTTACGACGGGCGCCAGCCCGATGGCCGCCACGGCCCCTGTTACCGGACGTCCGTACCGCAGGAGTCGCGGGCCGACGCGGCGCGCCGCTCTTTCCCGCCCCCGCGCGCCGGAGAATCCGACGCGGCGCGCCGGAACATCCCGCACGATGTAACAGAACCACAGACGAACACAAAGAAAGAGAAAGAAACGGACGACCGGGCGGCCTCTCTCTCTCTGTATCCTGCGCTATTCAGGAAAGGCTTGAACGACGAGCAGCAGCGGATCGTGCGGGCGGCGTTTCCGTTCGGCTGCTCGCCGGCCCAGTTGCGCCGGCTGATGCAGGCGGCGGCGACGGCCGAGCGGCAAGGGTGCACGCCCTCGTTCATCGCCTACGCGGTGCGCGTCACGATGGGCGGGGACGATGCCCCGTGGGACGCCCTGGCGCGCCAGGTGCGGTTTTTGAAGACGGATCTGCATAATTTGCGGGAGGAGTTCGGGACCGACATCGCCGGCATCGCCTCGCTGCGGGACTGGCTCGACGCCCATCGCGGCGACCCGGCTGTCAAGGCCTACATCCGCGGCTTCCCCGGCACCCGCGAGCGGTGCAACGCCCTCCTCCGGTGGCGGAGGGACCTGTGAGCCGCCCGGCCGCGCAATCCGGTTGCAATGGGCGCGGCGGGGGATACCATAAGGGCCTGGAACCCGGTCCCGATAAAGGAGTTTTGCGATGCGCACGTCATATTCGCTAGCCGTGGTCTCTGTACTGGCGGTCGTCGTGGCGGTCGGCTGCACGGAGGCGGCGACGTGGAAACCCGCCGACGGCCCGCTCATGACGCCGTTCGCCAAGGACGTCTCGCCGGAGAAGGCACTGCCGGAGCATCCCCGGCCGCAGATGGTCCGCGAGACGTGGCGGACCCTGAACGGCCTGTGGGAGTACGCTATCGTCGCCAAGGACGCCCCCCAGCCGGAGAAGTATGACGGGCACATCCTCGTGCCCTACGCCGTCGAGTCGGCCCTCTCGGGCGTGATGAAGGAGGTTGGTCCCGAGCAGTGCGTCTGGTACCATCGCACGTTCACGACGCCCGGCCTCGACGGCGGCAAGCGCCTGCTCCTCCACTTCGAAGGCGTCGATTGGGACGCCACCGTTTACCTGAACGGCAAGGAGGTCGGCCGGCACCGCGGCGGGTACGACCCGTTCACGCTGGACGTGACCGACGCCCTGCGCCAGGACACCAACGACCTGGTGGTCCGCGTGTTCGACCCGACGGACGCGGGCCCGCAGCCGCGCGGCAAGCAGGTCCGCAAGCCGCACGGCATCTGGTACACGTCCGTCACGGGCATCTGGCGTACCGTCTGGCTCGAGCCCGTGCCGGCCACGCACATCCGCCGGCTGGTGCTTGTGCCCGACGTCGACAACGAGTGCCTGACGGTGACGGCCGAGGTGGACGGCGAGACCGACGGCGTCCAGGTCAAGGCGGCGGCTACCGACGGCATCGGCATCCCGGCCGCCGGCGCGCCCGGCCAGGCCCTCAAGGTCCCTGTGCCGAAGCCGAAACTCTGGTCGCCCGACTCGCCGCATCTCTACGACCTGACGGTCACCCTCGAAAGGGGAGGCAAGACCGTCGACACGGTCACCAGTTACTTCGGCATGCGGAAGATCGAGATCGGCAAGGGTACCGACGGCAAGACGCGCATGCTCCTGAACGGGGAGTTCGTCTTCCAGGTCGGGTTCCTGGACCAGGGCTGGTGGCCGGACGGCCTCTACACCGCCGCCACCGACGAGGCCCTGAGGTACGACGTGGAGGCGACCCGGAAACTCGGCTTCAACTTCGCCCGCAAGCACGTCAAGATCGAGCCGCACCGATGGTACTACTGGTGCGACAAGCTCGGCCTGCTCGTCTGGCAGGACATGCCGAACGGCAACAACGGGACGCCCGAGGGCAAGAAGGGGTTCGAGAAGGAACTCCGCGCCCTCGTCGACGGCTACCGAAACCATCCATCCATCATCATGTGGGTCGTCTTCAATGAGGGTTGGGGCCAGCACGACACCGAGCGGTACGTGGGCCTGGTCAAGGGGTGGGACCCGTCGCGCCTCGTCTCGAACGCCTCCGGGTGGGCCGACAAGAAGTGCGGCGACATCCTCGACGTCCACAGCTACCCGAAGCCGAAGGGGGCCGCCCCCGAGCCCGACCGCGCCTCCGTCCAGGGCGAGTTCGGCGGCCTCGGCCTCGGCATCCCCGGACACCTGTGGAAGCAGAAGCATTGGGGCTACCGCGGCACGGCCGACCGCGACGAACTGACGGCCGGCTACGAGGACCTGATGCGAATGATTTACGACCTCAAGGACGATCCCGGCATCTCCGCCGCCGTCTACACCCAGACCAGCGACGTCGAGATCGAATGCAACGGCCTCATGACCTACGACCGGGCCATCGTCAAGCCGGACGTGGAGCGCACGGCGGCGGTGAACCGCGGCGACTTCTCTCTCGTCCCGCCCCCGCCCATCATCAAGCCTGTCGTCCCCACTTCCGAAAAGCAGCCCCAGACGTGGCGCTATAACACCGAGAAACCACCCGCCGGCTGGACCAGGCCCGGCTTCGACGATTCCGGCTGGAAGGAGGGGCCCGGCGGCTTCGGCCGCAAGGATACCCCCGCCGCCGCCATCGGCACCGAGTGGACGGGCAGCGACATCTGGATCCGCCGCGAGGTCACCGTGCCGAAGGGCGAGTACCGCAACCTGCACCTTCGCATCCATCACGACGAGGACGCCCAGGTCTTCATCAATGGCGTTAAGGTCGCCGATTTCAAGGGTTACCTGACCGGGTACGAGGCCCGGCCGATGAACGAGAAGGCCCGCTCAGTCGTCAAGCCGGGCGCCAAGAACGTCATCGCGGTCCACTGCCGGCAGACGCGCGGCGGGCAGTTCATCGACGTCGGCCTCGTCGACGTGATTCCGCAGACGAAGTAGGGGCAGGTGGAAGAACGCCCGAGTGTCATTCCGACCGAGCCGTCGCGAAGCGACGGCGAGCGGGGGAATCTCGCCGTGCAGTTGTCGTTTCGACCGAGGCCCGCAAGGGCCGAGCGGAGAAATCTCGCCCCGAGGTCGTTCAAGATGGCAACGACCACGACCACGGCGAGATCCCTCGACTCGCCCTCCTCCGGCGGGTGAACTTCGCTCGCTCGGGATGACATCCCGGGGGTCCTCGGTCGGAATGACAATCTGCGTGTTTCGCGCGCCGTTTACAGGAGGCCATCGATGAAGCGCTTCGCCCTCGCCGTACTCGTCGTTTGCTTGTGTGTCTCGTGGGGCTGCGCGGCCGAGCGGCCCGAGCGTCGCCTCGAGCCCGTCCCGTTCACCAAGGTCAAACTGACGGACGGCTTCTGGGCGCCGCGCATCGAGACGAACCGCGCCGAGACCGTCCCGCACGATTTCGAGAAGTGCGAGCAGACCGGCCGCCTCTCCAACTTTGCCAAGGCCGCCGGCCGGGTAAAGGGCGGGTTCGAGGGCATCTACTTCAACGATTCCGACGTGTACAAGGTCGTCGAGGGGGCCTCCTACTCCCTGGCCGCCCATCCCGACCCCGAGTTGGAGAAGTACCTGGACGCCCTCATTGCCGACTTCGCCGCCGCCCAGAAGGAGAACGGGTATCTCAATACGTACTACATCCTGAAGGAGCCGGACAAGAAGTGGTCGAACCTCGCGAAGATGCACGAACTGTACTGCGCGGGGCACATGTTCGAGGCGGCCGTCGCGCACCACCAGGCCACCGGCAAGAAGACGTTCCTGAACGTCGCGACGCGCTTCGCGGACCTCATCGACGAGTTGTTCGGCCCTGAAGGCAAGCACGGCGTGCCGGGGCACGAGGAACTCGAACTCGCCCTCGTCCGCCTCTACGACGCCACCGGCGAGCGCCGCTACCTTGACCTCGCGAAGTTCTTCCTGGACATGCGCGGCAACGAGGCGGAGCGCGAGCGGCTGTACGGACCGTACGCCCAGGACCACGAGCCCGTCCGCGAGCAGGCCACGCCCGTCGGCCACGCCGTCCGGGCGATGTATCTCTATTGCGGCATGGCCGACGTCGCCGCCTACACCCGCGACCAGGCGATGATTGACGCCCTCGACCGCCTCTGGACCAGCACCGTCACCCGCAAGATGCACGTGACCGGTGGCGTGGGGGCCCGCCGCGGCGGGGAGGCGTTCGGCGACGATTACGAATTGCCCAACGCCTCCGCCTACTGCGAGACGTGCGCGGCCTGCGGCCTCATCTTCTGGAACCGCCGCATGAACCTGCTGCACGGGCACGCCAAGTATGCCGATGTTATGGAGCGAGCGCTGTACAACGGGTTTCTCTCCGGCGTGTCGCTCGACGGCAAGAAGTTCTTCTACGTGAACCCGCTCGCCTCCAGCGGCAATCACCATCGCAGCGCGTGGTTCGGATGCTCGTGTTGCCCGACGAACGTTGTCCGCACCGTCCCGTCCGTGCCGGGATGCGTGTACGCGACCGATTCCGGCGCCATTTACGTGAACCTCTACGCCGCCGGGACGGCCGAGATCGACCATCCGAAGGGCACGGTCACGCTCGCCCAGGAGACGCGGTACCCGTGGGACGGCACGATCAAGATTCGCGTCGCGCCGGAGAAGCCGACCGCCCTGACGCTGGCGCTTCGCGTGCCCGCGTGGGCGCGCGGCCAGACGCGGACCGCGGGGCTGTATCGCCTCGGTCCGGCGGCGAGCCCGCCGCCCGTGGGCGTTCGCGTCAGCGGCGAGGCGGTCGGGGCCCGCGAGATGAAGGACGGATACGTCCGCCTCGACCGCACGTGGAAGAAGGGCGACACGGTCGAACTGGCGCTCCCGATGCCCGTCTGCCGCGTCCGTGCCCACGACGAGGTCGAGGCCGACCGCGGTCGCGTGGCCCTTCAGCGCGGGCCGGTGGTCTACTGCTTCGAGGGCGTCGACAACGCGCATCTCGCCCACGCCTACCTGCCTCCGGACGCCGCGATCCGGGCCGAGCACCGGCCGGACCTCTTGGGCGGCGTCACGGTCCTCGTGGCCGAGGGCAAGGTCCGCCGCGCGGGCGGCGAGGACATCGACGCCACGCTGACCGCCGTCCCGTACTACGCGTGGGACCATCGCGAGCCGGGACCGATGCGGGTCTGGATTCCCGAGAGCCGCGAGGTGGCCCGCCCGGTCCCCAAGCCGACCGTCGCCTCCGAGAGCAAGCCGTCGGCGTCGCACTGCTGGGGCCAGGACGCGGTGCAGGCGCTGAACGATCAGGTTCTGCCGAAATCGTCCGTCGATCACGGGATTCCGCGTTTCACCTGGTGGCCGCAGCGGGGCACCACCGAGTGGGTCCAGTACGACTTCGCCCGGCCGGCCAAGGTCTCGGCCGCCGAGGTCTACTGGTTCGACGACACGGGCCGCGGCTCCTGCCGCGTGCCGAAGGCGTGGCGGGTCCTCTACCGAGACGGCGGCCAGTGGAAGCCGGTCGCGGGCGCCTCCGCCGCCGGCACGAAGAAGGATACGTTCAACCGCGTCACGTTCGAGGCGGTGCAAACCGACGCCCTGCGCCTGGAGGTGGAGTTGCGGCCGAACGTCTCCGGCGGGATCCTGGAATGGCGCGTCGAGAAGGCGGAGTGAGACGGGACTGTTGAGCCGTCGACGGCACGTCGACGGTCGTTTGAAAGGACGCCTTATGCCCGCTCGACACGTTGCGACGATGCTTCTCGCCTTGACGGCTCTGGCATTGGCGGCGCCCGCCCTCGCCGCCGAAAACGTCACCACCGTCCGCCTCACGGGCGAGGTCCTCGTCGCGGACACCGTCCCGTTCGGCATCAACCTGGGGGGCGACGCGTACTACTCGGGGGCGGCGCTCACGAAACTCCGCGCGAGCGAGACGTTCGAGGGCACCACCTATCGCCAGTGCCACTTCGGCCCCGTCAATGACGCCCGCGGCGCCACCACCTGGTTCCGCCTGAACGATGCCTGGCGCGACATGATGGCCGAGGGCGGTCGGTACACGATCCTTTCGGGCCCCGCCCGCTGGACCACCGGCCGCATCAAGGCCGTCGCCACCCGCAAGGCCCGGCACAAGGGCAAGATGGAAGAGTTTATGTGTTTCGAGTACGATCGCGAGGTCGCGCCTGACGAGCCGAACATGGGCCTGATGATCGAGTGTGCCCGCCTCCGCGACGGCCAGATGCACACCCTCGACGGGTACTGGTGCTCGAAGCACAACCGCATCGCCGTCGGCGACGTCCATCCCGGGGCGTTCGGCTGCGCCGCCCTGAACCTCCGCGGCAGCGAGGCCAAGGCCCATTACCGGTTCGGCACGCACTACCAGCGGTACGGCGAGACGAACGGCACATGGCACGTGCGGTTCTGGGCGAAGGCCAAGGCCGGCGAGCCACGGCTTTCGATCTCGCCCGACCCGCGCGACTACGGCGAATCGGCCTCCCTCACCCCGGGCGCCGAGTGGAAACGGTACGACCAGGTCCTCGCCGTCACCGGCGTGCCGGAACCGAACAACCCGAAGGACAACCCGCACCTGCGGTTCGTCTTCGAGGCCGAGGGCGGCGACGTCCTGATCGACGACGTCGAAATATGGATGGAGGGCGATGCGAATCCCACCGCCTTCCGCGACGACTGCGTCCGCATGCTCCAGATGTATCGCCCCGGCTGCATCCGCAACCTCCAGATGGGCGGGTCGACGCTCGAGAACACCCTCGCCCCGCCGCTCCGCCGCCACGCCTTCGCCAGCCAGGGGTACACGAAGGTCGGGCCCTACGAGCGGCACTCCCGACACCCGTACAGCCTCCACGAGATGTACGTCCTGTGCAAGCACGTCGGGGCCGACCCGTGGTACACGCTGCCCGGCACGCTGTCGAAGGAGGAGATGGTCCGGTTCATGGAGTACCTCGCCGCGCCGCCGGACGTCGGCTACGGCAAGCGGCGGGCCGAACTCGGCCACGCCAAGCCGTGGACCGACGTCTTCGACCGCATCCACGTCGAGTTCGGCAACGAGGCGTGGAACAGCGCCGGGCCGTACCAGTGCGGCGGGTTCAACGGCCGCGATTACTGGCACGACCTCATCGTCGCCGGCAAGGCGTCGCCGCATTACAAGGAGAACGTCCTCTTCCACGCGGCGGGGCAGGCTGCCAACTCCTGGCTGAACGGCGGGATCATGTCGCGCGTCTCGAACGCCGACCGCTTCGGCGTCGCCCCGTACATCATCCAGCGCATCGAGAAGGAGGACATGCCGGTCCTGAACACCGATGCCGCCCTCTTCCGCTGGGCGCTGGCGTGGCCGATCTACCGGTCGCTCGAGAAGGACGGGGCGATGCACCAGAACGCCGAACTCGCCCGCAAGCACGGTCTGGAACTCTCCATCTACGAGGTCAACCATCACATCACGCACGGCAGCGGGCCGCTCGAGCCGCGGAACACGATCGTCACGAGCATCGGCGGCGGCCTGAACGTGGCCGGCAACATGCTCCTCATGCTGAAGCGGCATCACCTTCGGACCCAGGCGCTCTTCTCGCTCGTCCAGCACAGTTACAACGCCCGCGGCATCGGACCGGTCCGCCTGTGGGGCACCGCGTTGAACATGCGAAAGGGCCACGAACGGTACCGGCCCACGTTCCTCGCCTGCGCCCTGGCGAACCGCGTCATGGGCGGCGACCTCGTCAAGACCGCCCATTCCGACGGCGAGCCGACGTTCACGGGGCGCGGCACGTTCCGCCATCGCGGCAAGGTGGAGGACTACGGGCCGCTGCCGGTCCTCGCCAGTTACGCGTTCCGGGAGGGCGGCCGTCGCGGCCTGGTCCTGCTGAACATCGACGTGGCCGACGCCCACGACGTCGCCGTCGCGTTCGACGGGAAGGTGGCCGGCGGCACCGCCCGGCGGTGGCGCCTGACGGCGGATGCGATCACCGCAAACAACGAGTTCGAGCAGCCCGAGCCGCAGGTGCAACTGGTGGAGGATACGGTCGTGGACTTCGCCCCCGGTCGGCGGTTCCGCCTGCCGGCCCACTCCGCGACGGCCCTGGAGTGGCGCGTGGAGTAGCACGACATCGCGGACTCGCGTGGCGGGTCTCCGTACCCGCCGCGCAGAGCCCTCCGGATGTCATTCTGACCGAGACCCTTCAGGGCCGAGCGGAATCCCGGCGCGACGGGATCGCCGTGAGCGAGTAGGGCGCGGCGTGCCGCGGCAAATGCCTGTGTGGCCCGGCCGGGCCACACGCTTCCCGGTGCGCACGTTCACCCGCCGCCTTTGCCTGCCTTCTCCGCCTCCAGCCGATACGGCTCCTCGTGGTCGGCGATGAGGCGGGTCGCCGTGGCCGACAGGCGGGCCGCCCACGCCACCGGCTCACCCCAGCGGGGCCCCTGGCGCTCGACCTCGCGCACGAGGCGCTGGGTCCACCCGAGGGCGACGCGGGCCCGCCGCAGGTACCCGTTCTCGCCTTCCTTGTCCTCGATGTCGCGCCGGGCCTGGGTGGCGGCCTCCTCGGCCGACGGGGCGTCGTCGGCGGGCGGCGGGGCCTCGCCCTTGTGCGCAATCTGCTCCGCCAGCCGCACTAATGCGTGCAGCCGCACCATCGCCCGGTCGTCGGTGTGGGCCTTCTCGGCGGCCTCTTGGATGGCACGGGGCAGGGCCCCGACGTCGAAGACCCGCAGGGCCTGCATCTCTTGAAGCATCCGGATGCCCGCCGCCCCGTACCGTTCGCTCTCCCGCGGGAACCGCAGGTACTGGACCTGGGGCGTCAGCGTCAGGTCGAACCGCCCGTGCCGCGGCTCGATCACGCGCCGCCGGCCGACGGCGTCGGTTACCTCCACGCGGTTCAGGCTGCTCGAGAAATCGACCGTCCGCTTGCCGCCCACGTACCACGCGGCCAGGAGGACGTCCCCGCCGCGCACAAACCAGTGCTGCCGGATGCGCGGGTCCACACCCGTCGGCCCGACGTAGCGGGCCCCGTCCAGCATGCGGACCATCGTGGTCCACGCGGTGAAGGCGGGCGTGGGCTGGGCGCGGTCATCGAGCAGCGGCACGCCGGGCCGGCCGTCGCGCGCGGTCCCGTCCCAGAACACGCGGTCCACGCCGGCGGCGATCTGCGAGATGCAGACGCGCGGCAGGACGCGGGCGCCGACCGGACCGGCCGGCTCGTCCGCCTCCCACCACCCGGCCGCCGTCCAGACGGGCCGGCCGGGGAAGAGATGGTCGCGGGCCTCCAGCAGCGCGCCGGCGGCCTTGAGGTACCCCTCCGGCTCGGCCGCCAGGACGGCGTCGTCGTAGGCGAGCGGCGCCAGCGGCAGGCGCCGGACGGCGGCGGCGTCGGTCATTGGGGCGGCGGCGGCGTCGGCGAGGGTTTTGAGGGCCGCGAGATCCGTCGCCCATGCCACGGCCATCTTGTTTGTATCGTGAGACTTGGCGAGGCCCCAGGCGCGGCGGGCCGCTCGAGCGAACGCAGCCGGGGGAAGCTCGCCGTCCTGGACGGTTACGGTGAGGTCCGGCGGCCATTCGGCGTGGAGGTTCGGCGGCGCCGCCTTGCCCAGCGGCCAGACGGCCAGCGGTGAATCGGGGTTCGGCTTGTCCGCCGCGGCGCGTGCGGCGCCGAAGGTCAGGGCGAGGACAGCGGCGACGATGGCCGTCAGGACGGGTAGGCGGTTCACGGTGTCTCCTCGCTCGCGAAGGCGGTTCGGTGCAGCCGGCCGCCGCGGCGGCCCGGCGTCGGCTCCGGCGTCCGTTGGGTCAGACGGCCGGGAGCCTCCTCTTGTTCATACGCGGCCGGGCCGCCAATGCGCCGCGAGGAAATGTTGACACCGCCGCCGGGAAAGTGCAAGTATGGAACGTCCACCTCTGCGCCGGGCGGGCCGGACCGCCGCCCGACGGGGCACGAGCCATCCTGGGAGGCCGGCCATGAGCGCGTCGAACCGAGCCGTACACCGTCGGGGCAGGGGATTGGGATTTGGGACGGCGGCCGCCGCGGCGGTGCTCCTGGCCGCCCTTCTGGCAGCCGTCGCGGGTCCGCCGGCCGTCGCGGCGGCGCAGGCGGACGTCCCCCTCCCGCCGGGCCCGAAGCCCGACGCCGCCTGGATGGCCCGCCTCCACGAGGACGCCGGCCGGAAGGTCTACCGCGGCGAGGAACTCGAGACCATCGGCATGCCGTGCTGCGGCGTGGCGGCCGGCCAACTGTACGTCCGCGGCGACGGCACGCTCGCCCAGTGGTGGATCGCCAACAACAGCCAGTTCACCGGGTACGGGGCCGACTGCTACAAGACGTACCGGCCGCCCAGCCCGCTGGACCAGGGCTTCCGCATCTGGATCGAGGACGAGGCCGGCCGGCGCACCGGCCGGGACCTCAGCTGCGAGGGCTTCGACGCCATTGAATTTATCGGCGAGTACCCGATTGCCGAGATCCGCTACCGGACCAGGGAAAAACCGGCCCTGCCGGTCGAGGTGGACCTGGAGGTCTTCTCGCCGTTCATCCCGCTGAGCGCCAAGGACTCGTCGCTGCCGGCCACGGTGCTGCACTTCACGGTCCGCAACACGTCGGCGGGCCCGGTGAAGGCGCACCTGACGGGCTGGCTCCAGAACGGCGTCCTGCTGGAGCAGGCGGGGGAGTACGCCGGCCGCGGCAAGAGCCGGAACCGGGCCCTGGGCGCCGGGGGCCTGGGAGCCGTCGTGATGGACTTCGTCGAGTCGCCGCCCCCGCCCGACCGGGAGCGCCGCGTCACGGTCTTCGAGGATTTCGAGGACGGCGACTACGACGGCTGGATGATCGAGGGCGAAGGCTTCGGCAAGGCGCCCGCCACCGGCACCCTCCCCGAGCAGCAGACGGTGAGCGGCTGGCACGGCAAGGGGTTCGTCAACACGTTCCTTGGCAAGGACCCGCCGCAGGGCACCGCCGTCTCCAACGCCTTCACCATCACCGAGCCGTACATCGCCTTCCTCATCGGCGGCGGCAACCACAAGGGCACGACGTGCCTGAACCTGATCGTGAACGGCCAGGTGGTCCGCACCGCCACGGGCCGGAACAAGGAGAAACTGACCCAGCAGGTCTGGAGCGTCCGGGACCTGAAAGGCAAGAAGGCCCGCCTCCAGATCGTCGACAGGCACTCCGGCGCATGGGGGCACATCAACGTCGACTGGATCCGCTTCACGAACCACGTGCCCGAGAAGGTCATCCCGGAGCCGCAGGACCACGCCGGCTTCGGCGAGATGTGCCTGGCGGCCATCGGCCCGAAGGCGACGCCCGGCAGCATGACGGGTCCGGACCACGTCTTTGCGCCCGTCGCGGCGACGGTCACGTACCCGCTTGGCGAGAACTTTCCCGGCGGGGTCTCCATGCCGCTCGACCTGGGCCCCGGCCAGGCCCGCGACGTCACGTTCCTGGTCACGTGGTACTTTCCGCAGCGGCCCCAGCGCGGCCGGATGTACGCCAACTGGTTCGACGGGGCGCTCGGGGCGGCCAAGTACGTGGCCGAGAACTACGATCGCCTCTCGCGCGGCACGCGCCGTTTCCGCGACACGTATTTCGATACCACACTCCCGTACTGGTTGGCGGCGCGGCTGGCGATGCCGGTGGCGAACCTCGCCACCGAGACCGCCCAGTGGTGGGAGAACGGCCGGTTCTGGGCCTGGGAGGGCGTCTGCTGCTGCGAGGGCACTTGCACCCACGTATGGAACTACGAACATGCGCTCGCGCGCCTGCTTCCGGAACTTTCGCGGTCCACCCGGCTCATGCAGGACCTGGAACCGACCGCCGGCTTCGATGAGAAGACCGGCCTCGTGGGGTTCCGGTCGAACCGGGCCTACGCCGCCGACGGTCAGTGCGGCACGGTGCTCAAGGTGTACCGCGAGCACCTCATGTCCGCCGATACCGACTTCCTGAAGAAGGCGTGGCCGGCCGCGAAGCAGGCCATGGAGTTCGCCATTTCGCACGACGAAAACGCGGACGGCCTGATCGAGGACTCGCAGCACAACACGTTCGACATCAACTTCATCGGCCCGAACACGTTCGTCGGCAGTTTGTACCTTGGGGCGCTGCGGGCGGCCGAGGAAATGGCCCGTCTCATGGACGACGAGGCCGCCGACCGCTACCGCCGAATCTTCGAGAGCGGGTCGCGCCTCACGATGCAGCGCCTGTACAACGGGGAGTTCTTCGGCCAGATCATCCCCGAGGGGGCGTCCGACCGGTACCAGTACGACGGCGGGTGCCTGTCGGACCAGATGTTCGGCCAGGGCTGGGCCCACCAGGTGGGGCTCGGGTACCTGTACCCGCAGGAGGCGGTCCGAACGTCATTGAAATCCGTGTATAAGTACAACTGGACGGTCGACGTGGGGCCGTACAACGCCCGGCACCGTCCGGAACGGTGGTTCGCCCGGGCGGGCGACGCGGGCCTCTTCACCTGCACCTGGCCGAAGGGCGGCCGGCCCTCCGAGCCCGTCCGCTACCGCGACGAGGTGTGGACCGGCATCGAGTATCAGGCGGCCGGCCACATGTTCTGGGAAGGATTGGTGGACGAGGCGCTCGCCATCGTGCGCGGCATCCACGAGCGGTACGACGGCACGCATCACAACCCGTGGAACGAGGTGGAGTGCGGCGACCATTACGCCCGGGCCTTGGCGTCGTGGGGCTGCCTGATCGGCATCGAGGGATACCAATACGACGGTCCCGCGGGACGGATCGGTTTCGCCCCGCGGATGACGCCGGATGATTTCAAGGGGTTCTTCACGGCGGCCGAGGGGTGGGGCAGCCTCGTCCAGAAACGGGCCGATGGCCGACAGACCAACCGCATCGACCTGGCGTGGGGCCGGCTGCGGGTCCGGACGCTCGTCTTCGAACTCCCGGAGACGGCCGGCGAGGCCCGGGCCACGGTCACCGCCGGCGGGAAGCAGGTGGGGGCGCGCCTCTCGCGCGAAGGCCCCCGCGCCACGCTGACGCTGGAACGCGACGCCGCGATCGAGGCCGGCCAGGCCATCGAAACGGTCCTCACGTGGTGAGGCCGCCGGCGGCCGCGCGAAGGTTCGGCCGCCGGGTGCCACTGGCGGCTTGCCCGCCAGTGCGTATCGAGCGTCGGTGACCACTGGCTGACAAGTTTACCCGCCGGAGGCGGGCAGCCAGTGGCACGCGCGCGCGAAGGTTCAGTCGCGGTCGACTTGGTCGAGGCGGTCTGTGTTCGCCGGCCCGCTCGCGGGCCGTACGAAGGTTCGGGCGCGGCTGACCGGAGCGAGGCGGTCCGTGTTCGCCGGCCCGCTCGCGGGCCGCGCACGAGGTAGGCTTGCACTCAGGCACCGCTCATTGGAGGAAATGCCATGGCGGTTACCGCGGGTTCGGTCATCGAGGCGATCCCGGCGGCGTTTCGCCGGATGGCCCGGACGCTGTTCCAGCCGTTCGACGTCGGCAAGTGGTTCGTCCTCGGATTCTGTGCGTGGCTGGCCCAATTGGGCGAGGGCGGCGGGCCGCACTTCAACTTCAACGCCGGCGGCGGAGGACCCTCTGGCCCCGGCGGGGGCGGTGGCATGGGCGACGCCGCCGACTGGGTGGAAGAGCATCTGGTGGTTCTCATTCTGGCGGCCTTGGCCGTGTTCCTCCTGGTTGCGGGGCTCGTGGCACTCGTGACGTGGTTGAGTTCGCGTGGCAAGTTCATGTTCCTGGACGGCGTGGCCCGCAACCGTGGGGCGGTGGTCGAGCCGTGGCGACGCTTCCGTGTCCCGGCGAACAGTCTGTTCTGGTTCCGGTTCCTGTTCGCTTTGGCGGTTCTGTTGGCGTTGGCGATTCTTGGCGGCGTGTGTCTGGGCGTGGCGTGGGTCGATATCGCCCGCGAGACGTTCGGTGCCGCGGCGGTGGCCGCCATCGCGATTGGCGTACTCGGCCTCTTGGTGATTACGCTGGCGGCCGGTGTGATCGGCGCCGTACTGGACGACTTCGTTGTGCCCGTGATGTACCTGCGCGGCCGGCGGGTGCTGCAAGCGTGGGGCGTGTTCTGGCGGGAACTGGCGGCCGGCCACATCGGGCCGTTGCTTCTGTTCTACCTGATGAAATGGCTTCTCGGAATGGTCATCGGGATCATCGCCATGCTGGCGTGCTGCCTCACGTGCTGTATTGTCGCGCTGCCGTACATCGGCACGGTGATCCTGCTGCCGGTCTTCGTCTTCCTCCGGTGTTACTCGCTGGCGTTCATCGAGCAGTACGGGCCGGATTGGCGGGTGTTTGCGTACGACCTGGAAGCGGCCCCGGCCGGTCCGCCGGCGGCGCCGGCGGCGCCGTCGCAACCGAATGAGGAGACAAACGAATGACCTCCGGTGTCCGTTTCGCCATTGCCGTGGTTGCCGCGGCGTGCCTGTCCGCGGCGGGGCCGGTGCCCGCACGGTCGGCCGAAGCGCCGGGCGCGTGCGTCATTACGATCGGCGGCAAAGAGGTGACGCCGGGCGCGTATGCCGTCGCGGTGCCCGCCGATCCCACGCCACAGGAGCAGTTCGCCGCCAAGGACTTGGCGGTTCATCTGGCGAGAATGACCGGCAAGCGGCTGGCGGTCGTCGCCGAGACGGACCTGGGCGACCGCACGCCCATCGTCGTCGGCCGGTGCATGGATACGCTGAAGCGGTTGGGCGTGGTGGTCGACTTTGTCGCCCTTGGCACCGAGGGCATCGCCATCGAGGCGAAGGGCCCGGCGCTCGTCCTCGCGGGGAACCAGCGGGGCGTCCTGTACGCGGTCTACTCGTTTCTGGAGGACGAACTCGGGTGCCGATGGTTCACGCCGGACTGCGCCCGCATCCCGCGCGAGGGCCGGTTCGACGTCGGCGACCTGAAAATCCGCTACACGCCGCCGTTGGAGTACCGCGACACGGACTACCCGTGCTGCCGCGACGCCGACTGGGCCGTCCGCAACAAGATGAACGGCACGCATCCCCGCCTGGACGAGGCGCGCGGCGGCAAGGTGTCGTACTCCCACTTCGTCCACACGTTCAACAGCATCCTGAACCCGGCCGAGCACTTCGAGAAGCACCCCGAATGGTTCAGCGAGGTCAAGGGCAAACGTATCGGCGGCCGGACGCAACTGTGCCTGACGAACCCCGAGGTGCTGGCGATCGCCAAGCGGACGGTCCGCGAGTGGATCAAGGCCGCGCCCCAGGCCACCATTTTCTCGGTCTCGCAGAACGATTGGCACAACTACTGCACGTGCCCGACGTGCAAGGCCTTGGCGGAGAAGGAGGGCAGCCAGGCCGGGCCGATCCTCCACTTCGTCAACGCCATCGCGGAAGACATCGAGAAAGACTATCCGGACAAGGTCATCTCGACGCTCGCGTACCAGTACAGCCGGAAGCCTCCGCGCCACGTCAAGCCCCGGTCGAACGTGTGCGTGCGGCTGTGCAGCATCGAGTGCTGCTTCGCCCATCCGCTGGATGCGTGCCCGACGAACGCCTCGTTCGTCGACGACATCCGTGGGTGGAACGAGATCTGCAACCGCCTCTACATATGGGATTATATTATTGATTACCACCACAGCGTCATGCCGTGGCCGAACCTGAGGAGCCTGAAACCCAACATCAACTTCTTCGTCGATCACGGGGTGAAGGGCCTCTACGAGGAGGCGTGCTACTTTACGCCGGCCTCGGAACTGGCGGAACTGCGCACCTGGATCATCGCCAAGACGATGTGGCGGCCGGAAACGGACGTCGACCTGGCCGTCGACGAGTTCCTCCGGGGCTACTACGGCCCGGCGGCGTGGCCGATCCGGCAGTACCTCGACCTGCTGCACGCCCAGGTGGTGGAGCATCCGGACTGGCACGCCAACATCTGGGCGAAGCCCTCCTCGCCGTGGCTGGCGCCGGACCTGATGGAGCAATACGTCCGCCTGTTCGACGAGGCCGAGGCGGCCGTCCGCGGCAATCCCGTTCTCGCCAAGCGCGTGGCTGTGGCCCGGCTGCCCGTCCGCTACACGCGCATCGTGAAGGCGAAGCCGGGCGACCCGCACGCCGCAGAGTGGCTGAAGGCTTTCGAGCGCGTCGCGCGCGAGGCGGGCCTGACGATGGTCCGCGAGCACGGCGGCTCGGGGCGCCTCGACACCTGGCTCGCCGCCCAGCGAAAACGGTTGAAACTCGAGGCGAAGTAATGCGGCAAGGTTATGCGTGCATGGGCGCGGTGGGTCTTCGTACCCACCGCGCCCGGATCGGCTACACTGAGATTGCGCGGCGGGTGCGGAGGCCCGCGGCGCCCGAGGCGATGTGGGATCGCCGGCCGCGCCCACAATAGGAGACCCGACCCATGCGATGGAATCTGCTCTGCCTGGCAGCCCTGGCCGTCCTGGCCGGCTGCGCACCGCAAGGAGAGACGCCCGTGGAGCCCGCCAAAACGGACGAGGAAGGGGCCGCCATCACGTTCGGCGGCGACGTCGCGTTCCTGCAAGAACACGTCGAGACGGTCGTCCTCGCCGACGGCAACGCCCGGCTCGCCGTCGTCCCCGCCTACCAGGGCCGCGTCATGACCAGCACCGACGGCGGGGAGGACGGGAAGAGTTACGGCTGGATCAACCGCGACCTCATCGCCTCCGGCAAGACGCTCGAGCACATCAACCCGTTCGGCGGCGAGGACCGGTTCTGGCTCGGTCCCGAGGGCGGCCAGTACGCCATCTTCTTCTCTGAAGACGAACCGTTCGACCTGGAGCACTGGCAGACGCCCGCCCCCATCGACACGGAAGGGTACGAGGTCGTCGAGAAGACCGACACGGCCGCCACGTTCACCCACACGTTCAGCGTGACCAACTACTCGGGCTTTGAGTTCAAGGTGAAGGCGGACCGCACCGTCCGCCTGCTCGGCGCCGATGCCGCCTGGAAGCACTTGGGCGTCGCGCCCGTCGACGGCCTCAGCATGGTGGCGTACGAGTCGGAGAACACGATCGCGAACGCGGGCGAGAAACCGTGGGCGAAGGACTCCGGCCTGCTCTCGATTTGGATTCTCGGCATGTACAACCCGTCGGACGCCACGACCATCGTCGTGCCGATCAAGCCCGGGCCGGAGGCCGACCTCGGTCCGAAGGTTATCGATGACTACTTCGGCAAGGTGCCGCCCGAGCGCCTCGTCGTGAAGGATGACGTGCTCTTCTTCAGCGGCGACGGGCAGTGCCGCTCCAAGATCGGCATCCAGCCGGAGCGGTGCATGGGCGTCCTCGGCAGTTACGACGCCGCCGGCAAGGTGCTGACCGTGGTCCAGTTCACGTTCGAGGCGTCCGAGACGGACTACGTGAACTCGCTCTGGAAGTTGCAGAAGGAGCCGTACAACGGCGACGCCGCCAACAGTTACAACGACGGCCCGCCAGAGCCCGGGGCCAAGCCGATGGGCCCGTTCTACGAACTGGAATCGTCCTCGCCGGCGGCGGCGCTCGCGCCGGGGGCGTCGCAGCGGCACGTGCACCGCACGATCCATCTCCGCGGGCCGGAGGCGAAACTCGACCCCATCGCCCAAAAGGTGTTCGGCGTGGGCCTGGAGGAAATCAAGAACGCCCTGAAACCGTAGGGGCCCGCAAAGGTTCCGGGGCGTTGCCCGACACGAAGCGGTTTGTGTTCGCCGGCTCGCTCGCGGGCCGCGCGCCTTTCCAGAAACAGGAGGTCTCACAATGGCTCGCCTCACGCTGCTTGCCGTTCTCGTCGGTCTCGTCGCGGCCCCGGCCCCCGCCGAGGACCTCTCGTATGCCGACCTCGCGAAGCGCCTGACGGACCTCCAGCGCTTGGCCACCCTCCCGGCCAAGGGCAACACGTGCGTCCAGTGGTCCAGTTACGACCGCCGGTCGCGGTACGAGGACGGGAAGTACCTCGACTGGGCTGCCAACGGCGACGGCAACGGCTGCATCCGCCGCGAGGGCGACCACATCGTCATGGCCGAAATGGAGGGCCCCGGCTGCATCTGGCGCATCTGGTCGGCCCTGGCCGAGCAGGGGCACGTCAAGGTGTACCTCGACGGCAAGCCGGCGCCCGCCATCGACCTGCCGTTCGACGGTTACTTCAACTGCAAACACAAGCCGTTCCACCGCAAGTCGCTCGTCTACACGGCCGCACGCGGGCGGAACAACTACGTGCCCATCCCGTACAACACGTCATGTAAGATCATTGCCGAGAAGGGTTGGGGCCGGTACTTCCAGTTCGTCTACGAGACGTTCCCCGAGGGCACGACCGTGCCGACGTTTTCGATGGACCTGCCCGCCGACGGGCTGAAGGCCCTGGAGACGGCTGCCGATTTCCTCGAGAACAACCTCGGCGCCGACCCCGCCGGCCCGCGCGACGGCGAGCAGACGCTCACGAAGACCGTGACCGTCGGGGCGGGCGCGTCGGCCGTCGTTGCCGACCTCGACGGCCCCCGCGCCATCACCGCCATCCGGGTGGACAATACCTTCGGCGATGCCGACGGGCCGGTTGTCCCGGCGCTGCGCGAACTGGCGGTCCGCATCACCTGGGACGGCGCGGGCGCCCCTGCCGTCTGGACGCCGCTGGGCGACCTCTTCGGCACGGCGCCCGGCGTGAACCTCTACCAGTCGCTGCCGCTCGGCATGACCGAGAAGGAGTTCTACTGCCTCTGGTACATGCCGTTCGGCAAGTCGGCCAAGGTGGAACTCGCGGGCGGCGGCAAGGAGGACCGGCGGGTGACGCTGCGGATCACGCACGCGCCGCTTGCGAGGCCGATTGGGGACCTCGGCCGGTTCCATGCCAAGTGGCACCGCGACGCCTTTCTGCCGGAGGACCCCGCCCGCCGGGCCATCGACTGGACGCTGCTGACGACCCGCGGCCGGGGGCGCTTCTGCGGCGTCATGCTCCACGTCTGGAATCCCCGCGGCGGATGGTGGGGCGAGGGCGACGAGAAGTTCTTCGTCGACGGCGAGCACTTCCCCTCCACCATCGGCACCGGCAGCGAGGACTACTTCGGCTATGCCTGGTGCACCGCCGAAATCTTCCACCACGCCTACCACAACCAGACCATCGCGAGCGGCAACAGGGGGCACGTCTCCGTTAATCGCTGGCACGTGGGCGACAACATCCCGTTCCAGAAGTCGTTCGACGGATATATCGAGAAGTATTACCCGAACCGCAAGCCCACGTTGTACTCGGCCATCTCGTACTGGTACCAGGCGCCGGGCGGCGAGGATCCGTACGGCCCGGTGCCCGCAGGCGAGCGGACCGATTACTACGTGGAGCCGGAGATTCCCCACGTCAAGGGCGCCCTGGAGGGCGAAAAGTTGAAGATCCTCTCCAAGACCGCCGGCCAGGCCCACCCGCAGGACATGGCCCATTTCGGGCCGGCCTGGTCCGGCGAGTCGCAACTCTGGTGGACCCATGCCAAGCCCGGCGACCGCCTCGTCCTGGAGGTGCCCGTCAAGGAGGCCGGCAGGTACAAACTCGTCGCCAACTTTACCAAGGCCATCGACTACGGCATCCACCAGTTGAGCCTGGACGGCAAGAAACTCAGGCCTCCGATGGACCTGTTCAACGACGGCGTCGTCCCGACGGGCAAGGTGGACCTCGGCACGCACGACTTGGCGAAGGGCAACCACAAACTCACGGTCGAGATCACCGGCGCCAACCCGAAGGCCCAGAAGGCGTACATGTTCGGATTGGATTATGTGAAACTGGAACTGCAGAACTGAAGCCTAGCGCCTCGAATCCAAAGTCCCAAGCCCCAAGCCCCAAGCCCCAAGCCCCAAGCCCCAAGCCCAAAGTCAAAGGCGAACGGCGAAACACCCAAGGCCAAGGCAATCGACGCGCCGAGTGCATCGGCACCGCGCGTTGACACGTATCGGCTGCACTGCTATCCTGCGGGGATTCCCATGACCGCGGGGTAGGACACGGATGACACAGCCGCAACTCGGCGGCATGAGCCGTCGCGATCGTGTCAAGATCGCCATCCTGGTGGTGGCCGTGCTGTCGGTCCCGGCCGTCATCGTTCTCCCCTGGGTCCACGCGCTTCTGGAAGATTTCTTTTCCGGTCCGCGGGCCCAACTGTTCGGCCAGGTGTTGGTGGCGATCCTGCTGGAGGCGTTTCCGTTCGTCCTGATCGGGGCGACGATTTCCGGCCTCGTGGAAGTGCTGGTCCCGCCGGAGCGCCTGGCCCGGGCGATCCCGCGGCGGCTGGGGTGGCGGCTCCTGATGGCCGCCCTCGCCGGCGTCATCCTGCCCGTGTGCGAGTGCGGCATCGTGCCGGTCGCCCGCCGCCTCATCCGCAAGGGCCTGCCCATCGAGATGGCCGTCGTCTTCATGCTTGCCGGGCCCATCGTCAACCCGACGGTCGTGGCCTCGACGGCCGTCGCGTTCACGGGCCAGGGCCTCGCGCTCGAGATGGCCGTCGCCCGGGTGGTCTGCGGCATGACCGTGGCGATGCTCGTCGGCCTCGGCGTTTTCAAGTGGTTCGGCCACCGGGACCTCGCGCCGCCCGAGCGGGGCGACACGTACGGCCACGGGGCCCAAGGCGGCGGGTCGGTCCTGACGAACGTCCTCGTGCACATCGTCCACGATTTCCTGCTGCTGGGCGGATTCCTGCTCCTGGGCAGCCTGCTGGCCGCCGGGCTCCAGGCCTTCGTGCCGCGCAACTGGCTCGTCTCGATCGGCAAGACGCCGGTGGCCTCGACGGCCGGCATGATGCTGATGGCGTTCCTGCTGAACGTCTGCTCGGAGGCCGACGCGTTTCTGGCGGCCGCGTTCGCCCAGTTCTCGTTCGCCGGCCGGCTGGGGTTCCTCGTCTTCGGGCCGATGCTCGACGTGAAACTCGTCGCCATGTACCTGGGCGCGTTTCCGAAACGGATGTTGCTGGCCGTCCTCCTGTTCGTCCCGCCGCTCGTGCTCGTCGTCTCGGAACTGGCGGGTCTGGTGCACGCGGCACTGGGAGGCTGACGGTATGCAGCCTGACGAAGGTCCAGGCGCGGCTGTTCTGCGCGACGCGGTTCGAGTTCGCCGGCCCGCTTGCGGGCCGCGCGCCGTGTGCGGCGGTTACGGAGACCCGCCGCGCCAAAGGGGTTGCCCATGACCGAGCCCCAACCGGATGCACATCACGTGCCGGTCCTCTCGTGGTGGGAACTCTGGCCCATGCTCGCCTGGGGCGCGTACACGGTGTACCTGTACGCGACGGGCCGGATCTTCTATCTCCTCCAGCGCGTGTACGGGCACTTGGCGCTGGCGGGGGCGTGCGTGCTGCTGGCGGCGTTCGCGTACGGATGGGTGGTGCGGTTTCGCCGGCTCCGGGCGGCGCGCCAGCGGATGGAGGAGGCCCGTCGGGCCGGCCGGCTCGACGCCCTGGGGCCCCTGTGCGTGTGCGGGGCGAGCGCCCACGGTTGGGGCCGGTACGTCCGGAGCCTGGCATTCATCGTGCCGCTCGTGGTCGGGTTCTCGCTGCCGCCGCGCGGGGTGAACTCGCTGGCGGCCGTCCAGTGGGGTGCCGGCGACCTCGCCATGATGGCCGAACTCGCCGCCCAACGCGAGACGGAGCGGGCCGAACAGCGCGGCGAGTACGGATGGACCGATATCATGGGCGTGGCGCAGCGGCTCTCGGCCGGACGGGCGAAGAAGGTCGGGGCGATGGGGTTCATCGCCCGCAAGAAGGGCCAGCCCCGGGACCGCTTCTTCCTCGTGCGGTTCCTGATGACGTGCTGCGCCGCCTGCGCCCAGCCGGTGGCCGTGCCGGCCCGTCTCGACGACGAGGCCCTCCGCGCCCACAGCCTCGACCCCGACGCCGTCCGCGGCTTTCTGGAAAACGACCAGTGGGTGGAGGCCTTCGGCCGTCTCGATCCGGACGCGAAGGTCTGGCGCATCGAAGACATTCGCCCCATCCGGGACCCCGAGAATCCGTACATGTGATGAGGCCGCCCCGCCGGAGAAAAAGAGGCTCAACTTCCGGCCCGGCGGGGTTCGATGTAATAGTGGGAGTTCCGCGTTACCACTCGGGTTGCGGTTTCTCCGGCGTGGGTGGCGGTTTTCGCGAGACGCGTAGGTGGGATGTGGCTATGGACCGTAGACGATTTCTCCGAAAGGTGCTGTCGGGCGCGGCGGTCGGGGCGTCGGGCCTCGTGCTCATCGGATGCGAGAAGAAGGGCCTCGTGCGCGAGCCCGTGTCGCCGTACTTCGGCCCCCGTCGCGGTGGGCCGACGGCGTATGCCAAGGCGTCCGGCCTGGGCCGGCCCCGGCCGGCCCGAGCGCAAACGACGCGCACCGTGCAGGCCGGCGGTGTGTGGACGCCGCCCGGCCCGGAACGACGGTGGGAGTACATCGTTCTCCATCACAGCGCCACCGACGAAGGGTCGGCCCCCATCTTCGATCGCATGCACCGCGCCAACGGATGGGACGAACTCGGGTACCACTTCGTCATCGGCAACGGGACGAACTCCAGCGACGGGCAGATCGAGGTCGGCACCCGGTGGCCCAAGCAGAAACACGGGGCCCACTGCAAGGTGGTCGGCCATCCGGAATACAACGACGTGGGCGTCGGCATCTGCCTGGTCGGCAACTTCGATCACTATGCCCCGTCCCAGGCCCAGGTGGCCTCGTGCATTCGCGTTACCCAGTTCGTGAAGGATCGCTACGGCATCCCGGAGAGCCACATCTACGGGCACGGCCAACTCAAGCCGACGCACTGCCCGGGGGCGCTGTTCCCGTACGATACGGTTTTCCGCGGCCTGACCTGATTGGAACACGGGGGTCCGTTCAGAACCAGGCGGTCCGGTTCGCCGGGCCGCCTTTTTTATGCGGTCCGCCGGCGGAGGAAAGGAGGACGCATGCGCCGCACCGTCTTGACGATCGTTCTGTGCCTGGTGGCGGCAGGTGGGTGCGGCCCGGGCCCGGTCTCGCGCGACGCCCCGGCGGACGGGAAGGTGCTCTTCGACGGCACGGCCCCGGCCGGCTGGCGCGTGCCGGACGCCGGTCCTTTCCGCCGCCACGGCGAGGTGCGGGTCGCCGACGGCGCCGTCCGCCTCGCGCCGGGCAAGCCGCTGACGGGCCTCGCGTGGACGGGGCCGATGCCACGCTCCCAGTACGAGGTGGAGGTGGAGGCCTGCCGCACCGTCGGCAGCGACTTCTTCTGCGGGGTGACGTTCCCGGTCGGGCCGTCGCACTGCACGTGGATCGTGGGCGGCTGGGGCGGGGAGGTCGTGGGGCTCTCGAACGTGGACGGGCAGAGCGCCGCCGAGAACGCCACCGCCTCGCGCCGGGCGTTCGAGACCGGCCGGTGGTACCGGCTGCGGCTGCGGGTGACGGAGGACCGCATCGCCTGCTTCATCGACGACGAGCGGGTCGTCGACCAGCCGCGGGCGGGGCACACCTTCGGCATCTGGCCGCAGCAGCAGCCGTGCCGGCCGCTCGGCATCGCGGCGTACCTGACGGGATCGGCGATTCGGCGCGTGACGCTTCGGCGGTTCGGGGAATAAGAGCCTATCCCAATCACCCTCTGGCTCCGGCCGGCTGCGGCGACCGCAAGCGGCGTCGGGCTGCATCGACAGCCCAGAGACGGGCTTGCCTGCTTCGCCCTCCTTGCCTCCGGCCGCCTCGCTCGGCCTCGGGCCGACGAGGGGTTATTGGGATAGGCCCTAGACGTCGGGCCGACCCCGATGGGCCGGCCCGAGAGATACGCCGTTTCGTTGCGGCCTGCTACTTCTTGGCGCCGAGCACCTGATCCTTGGCGGCCTTGGCGACGCGGAATTTCAGGACCTTCTTGGCGGGGATGCGGATCTTCTCGCCGGTCTGGGGGTTGCGGCCCCAGCGGGCCTTGCGGTTCTTGAGTTCGAGTTTTCCGAGGCCCGGGATCTTGAAGCCGGTCTTGGCTTCCTTGCAGGCCAGGTTGATCAGTCCTTCGACGACCTGCTGGACCTCCTTTTTCTGGAGGCCGGTCTCTTCCGCCAGGGCGCTCATGATCTGCGTCTTGGTCATCGGCTTCTTCGCCATGAAAGGGACTCCTAATTGGGGCTCTTCGAAAGGTCACGGCCCGCGGCCCGACGCCGGACCCAGGCCTGGTTTCGCGTGCTGCACGGGCCGGGGCGGCTTCCGCCACCTCCCACCGGTGCCCGTAAGCATAGAAAGTTGCGTACGGACCGCAACAAAAAACCGGCTGATTCGGCGGGAACCGGCCTCGGGCGGCCTTGCGTGGCCGCTCGCTTGACGCCCGCGGCCGCATCTGGGATAATGGCGGGGCTTGGCCGACTTCGAACCGACCCCTTTACGGTGCCTGGCCCACGCCGAAGCCTTCTCGGGAAAGGAGACCCTCTTTGCTGCACTACGACCGCGAGACCGAATCGTTCTGGACGGACCTGAAGCCCCCGAGGCTGGAGGACGTGGAGGAACCCAACCTCTACCGCGACATCTTCCCGTACCGCCAGTTCCCGAAGATCCCGTTCACCCACGAGCGGGTGCCCACGTTCATCCCGGAACACACGTGGATCACCGACACCACGTTCCGCGACGGGCAGCAGGCCCGCGCCCCGTACACGGTGGACCAGATCGTGCAGTTGTACAAGTTCATGCACCGCTTGGCGGGGCCGCACGGCCTGATCCGCGCCAGCGAGTTCTTTCTGTACTCCAGGAAGGACCGCGAGGCCGTCGAGAAATGCCTCGAACTCGGCCACGAGTACCCGGAGGTCACCGGGTGGATCCGGCCGGTCAAGAAGGACTTCAAACTCGTCAAGGAGATCGGCCTGCGCGAGACCGGCATCCTGACGTCGGCGTCGGACTACCACATTTTCCTGAAACTCCGCCGCACGCGGCCCGAAGCAATAGACATGTATTGCGACATTGCCGAGGCCGCCCTGAGCGAGGGCATCATCCCCCGCTGCCATCTCGAGGACATCACCCGGGCGGACTTCGAAGGCTTCGTCGTGCCGTTCGTCGTCCGGCTCATGGCCCTGGCCGAGCAGTACGAGATGCCCGTCAAGATCCGGGCGTGCGACACGCTCGGCTTCGGCGTGCCGTACGTGGGCGCCCAGCTGCCGCGCTCCGTCGCGAAGATCATCTACTGGCTCCGCCGCCGCGCCGGCGTGCCGCCGGAGTGGCTGGAATGGCACGGCCACAATGATTTCCACAAGGTGCTCGTCAACGCCTCCACGGCCTGGCTGCACGGGTGCTGCGCGGCGAACGGGACGTTCCTCTCCATCGGCGAGCGGACGGGCAACCCGCCCATCGAGGGGCTGGTCGTCGAGCACGCCATGCTCTGGGGCGAGACCGAGGGCGTCGATTACACCGTCATCACCGAAATGGCCGACTACTACCGCAGGGAAATCGGGTACGACATCCCCCCCCGCTACCCGCTCGTGGGCCGCGACTTCAACATGACCCGCGCCGGCATCCACGCCGATGGGCTTCTGAAAAATGAGGAAATCTACAACCCGATGGACACCAAGAAACTGCTGAAGCGTCCCATCCGGGTGGGCCTGACCGACAAGAGCGGTGCGGCGGGGATCCTGGCCTGGATCAACTACCGCTACGAGTTGGCCGAGGACGTCAGCAAGGACGACCCCCGCATCCGCCGGATCCTCGGCTGGATCACCGCCGAGTACGAGGGCGGCCGCGTCCCCGCCATCAGCGACGAGGAGATGGACCAGCAGGTTCACACGGTGTTCGGCGACGTGCCCCGCCGGCCGGAAACGCGGTAGGCGGCATCTGAAGAGGCGGGTCATCTGCGCGGCGGGCCTTCCGGTCCGCCGCGCTGCGTTATGGGGCAACCGGCCCTGGCGGCGTCGATCGTCCGCAAGGGCCGTCGCACGCGGAAGCGTTTCCCCTATTCCTGCGTGACGGCGATGGTGCACGCGTCCTCGCCGGAGGCGAACGTGAGCCGGTTGCGCTGATCCGCCCAACGGACGGTCAGGATGCGGCCGCGCTCGATCCATCGGGTCGTGGGGAGGGCCTCGCCGACGAGGTGGGGGAAGAGCATGATCTTGAAATGGGGCGCGACGGCGGTCACCTCCAGGATCAGCCGCTTGCCCTCGGTCTTCTTCCCGCGGCGCGTGTCCGTGTGCGCGACGTACGCTTCCACGCGCCCGGCGAGCGAGTTCCCGGTCGTGTCGGCCTGAAGGGCACGGACCAGCAGGCAACGGCCGCCCGTGGCCGGCTCGTCGGCTTCGCCCACGATGAAGTCGCCCGCGCGGTGGACCTTCAGTTCGAGGTCCGTCGGCAGTTGCATGGTCCAACGGTACGTGTGGGCCTTCTCGTCCTTCTGGATGTCGTCGGCGACGATGGCGTACGGGTGTCGGCCGCGCACGGCGGCCGTCGCGCGCCGGGCCCGCAGGACGGGGTTGTAGGGCCAGCGGCGCATCCAGTTGCCGGCCGGGCGCTTGGTGGCATAGCCCGTCCGGCTGCCGTAGATCTGATCGGGCAGCCAATCCGGCGTGTGATCCGTCGGCCAGCCCAGGTCGCGCGGGTCGGACCGCTCGGGCTCCCATCCCTTGGATGCCGGGTATCGCCCGTCCTCCTTGGCCGGCCACGGCGGGCTCCATTGCCAGTCGTAGGCGTACTTCAGGTCGGCCGACCCGGTGGTCGCGATGGGTGTGATGCGGTGCGTCTGGAACCGGACGCTCGGGGCTTTCCAGCCCTGGGCCTTGCCGTCGATGTGCACGAGCGAGTTGTGCGTGCTGGGCCCGAACGTCGCAAACCCACCGTTGTAGGCCCAATTGCGTCCGAGCGCCGAGAGCGTGAAGTGCCCGCGGTCGACCTTGTCGTGCCCGATGAGAAACGCGTCCGGCCGTGCGTCGAAATGCACCTGCAGCGCCTCGTCCGACCAGTCGCTGCGGAACGTCAGTTTGCCGCGAACCGGGTAGAACCGCGAAAGCGGCAGGCCCGATTCGCGAAGCGCCTCCTCGCGGGAGTCGGGCCCTTTCCAGTCCCCGCCAAAGACCACGAGGTCCAGGTGCCCCTGCCAGCGGAAGCCCCGGCCGTAGTCGTCGCCGAAGGTGTGGCGGTAAACGACGTTCGCCGCGGCGTCTTCCGGCCGCATGTACCGCCCGACGACGGCGTACGTCTGGTAGAGCCGCGTCGCCATCGAGCCGGAGGCGCCGCCGACGTACGCGCCCCCGGGAAACGGTTCGACGTCCAGCACCATGTGCTCCATGAAATGGCGGTACTTCTCCGAGCCGAAGACGTTGTCGCCGCGGCGGGCCATTGCCGCGAGCGCACGCGACCCGGCCCTCAGCCCCAGTTGCACGTAGGCGTCTTCCCGGCAGACCCCCAGGTCCGTCAGCGCCACCTCCCAGTAATCGCGCATGATCCGGCGGATGGTGTCGTAGGTCGCCCGGTTGAAGCCTTCCTCGCCCTCGATCGCGCACAGCAGCACGAGCAGGTCGCCGTGGTAGCCGTAGTGGTTGCTGCTGGCAAAGCCCTTGGGCAGGTCCGCGCCGTACGACCGGCGGCCTTTCGTCGCGGTCGCGATGGCCTCGCGGACGATGGACCGCTGCTCGGCGGTCATGTTGTTGAACAGCACGTCGTAACTGACCGCCAGGCCGGCGGCGCCGATCGTCCAACTCTCGCCGACCGAGAAGTTTGTGGTGTCCCACAGCCGGGCCGTGCCGCCGACCCCGAGTTGCTTGGACGCCAGGAGGATACGGCCGTGGTTGGTGATGACACGGGCCATGAACTGCTTGAAATCGGCGTCGTCGTAGGCCGCCGCATAGACCGATGCCACGCCCCATTGGATGTTGCGTCCCTCGTCCGGCCTCATATGCGTCTCGACGACCTCGCGGGTGATGTCCTCGGCGCCCAGCGCGGCGAGACCGGCGTACCGCTCTTGGACTTGCTGGACCGTGCCCAGAACGGTTTTCTTGAAGGCCTTCCCGAAGGCCGTCGTCTCCAGGCGCTGTTTGATGCGGGGCAGTCCATCCGCATTGAAGTAGAGGCGCGGATGCTCGCCGACGGGCGGGAGTTCACCGAGAACCCGCGCCCCGTTCTCGTCCAGCGCGTAGGGGGTCGGCTCGGATGCGCCGTCGGCCCGGACGCCCGTCGTGGACACCGCCAAGGCCACGCAGGCGGCCATGGCCGTGAGCGTTCGAAGGCAACGGCAGGTCATGCGTGCGATTCCTTCCTGCGTGAAACGGGATCGAAAGGAAAGCGTTCGGCCGGTCCTACTTCGCCCGCCGAATCTTCAGGTAGTCGACGTTCGGCCCCTCGTGGCCGATCGTCTCCAGGCGCACCGCGCGCTTGCCCTTTTCCAGGCGCACCGTGGCGGCGACCTCTTTCCACTCCTCCCATCCGCCGGTCTTGGGGAAGGCCATCTCCTTCTTCACCGCCTTGCCGTTCACCGACAGCCGCAGCGGACGGTTCTTGTCGCCCGCCGCGTAACGGAAGACGAGGGCGTAGTCGCCCGATTCGGGGACGGTCACCTGCCAGGTGATGCTGGCCCCCTTGTCGCGGTCGAAGTTGAGGAACCCCTCGCCGGAGTACCCGGCGTGGCCGTCCTGGCGGTTGCAGCCTTCCCACTTGGCCTGGGTCTCGGCCTCGTAGCGGGCGACGCCGTCGGTCTTGAGCGCTTCTTCGGGCGGATGCTTCTTGAGCCACTCCTCGGTGTACTGTCGGAGACGGTCGGCGACCTCCGGGTGCTCCGCCGCCCGCGCCACCTCCATCGGCGTGCCGAAACTGGGGGCCTTGACCGTCGGGTCGGCGTCGGCCCGCAGCATGTATTCCACGATCTCCCGGTCGCCCTTGGCGGCCGCCACGTGCAGCGGGGTCCAGCCGCGCGCGTCGCGGACGTTCAGGTCGGCCTTGGCGCCGATCAGTTTCTGGACCGTCTGGCGGGAATTCCCGGACACGTGGGCGGCGGCCAGGTGGAGCGGCGTCCGGCCGCGGTCGTCCTGGATGTTCGGATCGGCCTTCTTGTGGAGCAGCCGCTCCACGTTGGGCCAGTGCCCGCGATCCGCCAGGATGTGCAGCGGCGTCTGACCGGCGGCGTCCCGGAGGTTCGGGTCCGCCCCGCCGTCGAGCAGCCGGCTGACGGCGTTCTCGTTGTGCAGCGGGGCGTTCTCGGCCAGCAGGTGGAGCGGCGTCCGCTCGTCCGCGTCCCGCAGGTTCGGGTCGGCCTTGTGCTCGAGCAAGGCGTTGACGGCCATATGGGTGTGCGTATGGTAGTTGGCGGCCACGAGGTGGAGGGGCGTGTAGCCGTTCGGGTCGCGGGCGTTCGGGTTCGCCCCGCCGTCGAGCAGCCGGTCGAGGATTTCGTCGGATTCCTCTTCGCCCTGGGCGGCCAGGCAGACGGGCGGCGTGCCGTCCGGGGCGGGACGCTTCGGGTCGCCGCCCTTGCTGACCAGCAGGTTCAGGACGTCCTCGTGTCCCCAGCGGAGGGCCTCGTGGACGGGCGTGCCCGTCGGCGACGGGGCGTTCGGATCGACGCCCTTGCCGAGCAGGATGCGGGCGGCGCCCGTCTGACCGTACCGGGCCGCCACGTGCAGCGGCGTGCCGCGGTTGCCCGTCTTCTTGGGGTCCGCCCCCCGCTGGATGAGGAGTTGGACGAGGTTGTCCCGGCCGACGTAGACGGCCTCGTGCAGGGCGGTGGAGCCGTCCGCGTTGGTGGCGTGGACGTCGGCGCCTTTCTTCAGGAGTTCCTCGACGATGGCGTGGTTTCCGCTGCGGACAGCGTCGAAGAGGGGCGTTTCGCCGTCCTCGGTGCGGGCGTCGACCTCGGCCCCGCGTTCCAGGAGGTGCCGGAGCGCCCCGTGCTGACCGGCGGCGGCCGCCACGTGGAGCGGCGTCCGGCCGCGGTCGTCCTTCAGGTTCGGCTTGGCGCCCTTCTCCAGGAGCAGATGGGTGACGTCGTCGCGCTCGGCGGCGGCCATGTGCAGCGGCGTGCCGCCGTCCGGGCCTCGCACGTTGATGTCCGCCCCCTTCGACAGGAGGAACTCGACGTCGCCGGTGCTCTGCCGGGCGGCCAGGGCAAGCGGGGGAAGCACCGGCCGTCGGCCGTCCTCGGCGGGGGGGCCGTTGATCCCGGCCCCGTGTTTCAGGAGCAACTCGACGAGGCTGCGATGCCCTTGACGGACCGCCGCCCCCAGCGGGTTGAGGCCCCCGCCGGTCCGAAGGTTCGGGTTCGCCCCGGCCTCAAGCAGTTTCTTGACTTGGCCCTCGTTGCGCTGCCCGATCGCATGGCCGAGCGGCGTCTCGCCGTCGGCGTCCCGGCCGTTGAGTTTGAATTCGGCGTCGGCCAGCAGGTCCGTTAACTCGGCGTGGCCGTGGTCGATCGCCACCCGGACGGGCTTGCGGCCGTCGGTGTCGCGGACCTCCTTGCGGGCGCCGGCGTCGAGGAGCCGTTTCGCGACGTCCTGGTGCCCCTCGCGGGCGGCGAAGTGCAGCGGCGTCCATCCCTCTTTCGTGATGGCGTTGGGCCCGGCGCCGGCCTGGAGGAGGGCCTCGGCGGCGTCGGTGCGGCCGCCCGCCGCAGCCAGGTGCAGCGGCGTGTGGCCGCTCGTGTCGGCGGCACCGGCGTCCGCGCCGTGGGCGAGCAGCAGGCGGACCACGTCGATGGCGCCGCCGAGGACGGCCCGGTGGAGGGGGGTGCGGCCGGCCTTGTCGCGAGCGTTCTGGTCGGCGCCGGCGTCAAGGAGGACCTCGGCCGCCTTGCGGTGCCCGCCCGCGGCCGCCAGGTGCAGCGGCGTGGCGCCCTCCGGGTCGGCCGTCAGCACGGAGGCGTGCTTGGCCAGGAGGAGTTTGACGATGTCGGTGTATCCGCCCGCGGCGGCCACGTGCAGCGGGGCCTGCCCGCCGGGGCCGGTGGCGGTCGGGCTCGCCCCGCCGCCCAGTTCCTGCCGGACGGCGTCGATTCTGCCGGCGCGGATGGCCTTCAGGAGCCGCTCGATCCGGCGCTCGGCCAGCGACTTCGTCGGCTCGGCACCCTCCTCGGCGGGGGGCTGGGCGGCCGGTGCGTCCGCGGACGGCGCCGGCGCCGTGGGGTCGGGGGCGTCCTCACAGCCGGCGACGACGGAAAGGACGAGTATCAGATACAGGTATCGATTGACGTTCGTCATGAGGCTCCGTCGCTTATCGAGGGAGAACGAAACGCCGGACCGTCCCGGCGGGGGGCGTCCGGGCCGGATAGCGGCTGCCTGCCGGTTAAACCCGCCCCGCGGCCGACGGTTTCGCCCCGGGGGGCGCTCCGCCGCCTTGAAACGCCTTGGCGCCCCGCGCATTGTCCTATAATAGGCGGCAGCCGGCGGGCGGACCCCTTTCTTACCGCGCCGGCCCCCTGCGTGCAACGCCGGTTCCATAGCGAGGAGATTTGCCGATGCCATCCTGTCGCCGCGCCGCCCTGTGGATTGCCGTTCTGCTCGTGCTGACGGCCGGAACGTGGGGTGTTGCCTCTGCCGCCGAGCCGCAGCCCCGCCGCGTCCTGGTCGCCACCGAGGGCAAGGGGTACCTGGAGACCGTGGGCGGCTACCAAGTGCTGCACCTGGCGGGCACGCCCGAGGAGATGGGCCGTCAGCACGGCCGCCTCCTCAAGAAAGCCGTGACGGCCAACTGCACCCGCCTGCTGACCGGCGACGGCAAAGGGTTGGACCCGCAGTGGCGGGGGCTGGCGGGCGGCGTCCTCAACCAGGTCTTCCGCCACCAGGTGCCGGAGCGATTCCTCCGCGAGATGAAGGGCCTCGCCGACGGGGCCGGCCTGTCGCTGGACGCCGTCCTGGCCTGCAACCTCATCCCGGAACTGTTCCACTGCTCCGGCTTCGCGCTCCTCTCGAAGGCCACCGCCACCGGCGACCTGTACCACGGCCGCGTGCTCGATTACGGGGTGGACCTCGGCCTCCAGGACCACGCCGTCCTCATCCTCCAGGAGCCGGAGGGGCGGGAGCCGTTCGTCAACGTCTCCTACGCCGGCTTCATCGGGTCGGTCACGGGGATGAACACGGCCGGGGTCAGCATCGGCGAGATGGGGGGCGGCGGGGTGGGCCAGTGGCAGGGCGTGCCGATGTCCTTCCTGGTCCGCATGGTTCTGGAGGACGCCCGGAGCCTCCAGGAGGCCGTCGCCGTCTTCACGGACCATCCGCGCACGTGCGAGTACTACTACGTGGTGGCCGACGCCGAGGCGGACTCCGCCGTCGGCCTGTGGGCCACGCCCGCGCGGGTCGTCCGCATCGGCCCCGGCGAGCGGCACGAGCGGCTGCCGGACCCCGTCGCGCACACGGTCCTGTTGTCCGCCGGCGACCGGTACCGAAGGCTCGTGGAGCGCGTCCGCGACGGCTTCGGCGCGTTCACCGAGGAGAAGGCCGTCCGCCTCATGGACGGTCCCGTGGCGATGAAATCGAATCTGCACGACGCCCTGATGGTGCCGGGCCGGGGCGTGCTGTACGTCGCCAACGCGGCCTCCGACGGCACGGGGGCGTGGAAGCAGACGTATCATCGGTTCGACATCCGTCGGCTGATGCGCGAGCGGCCGTAACGCCGCGGATTCATCTTGCCGGTCCCGCCCGCTTTCGGTAAAAGGGGGGCAGTTCGCCGCCGCGCGAGCCTGCCCGTCGCCCAAGCGATAGCGCCATGCCCGACGCCTCATCCGACGACTGGACCATCGGCCGGCTGATCGAGTGGACGCGGGGATACTTTGCGCGCCAGGGCATCGACCAGCCCCGGCTGGAGGCGGAGATCCTCCTCGCCCATGTCCTGGGCCTGGAGCGGATCGCCCTGTACATGACGTACGAGGAGATCGTCGGGGAGGACGAGCGAGCCGCCTTTCGCGACCTCGTCCGCCGCCGGGCCGCCGGCGAGCCCAGCCGGTACCTCGTTGGCACGACGGAATTCTTGGGCCTGGCGATGAAGGTGACGCCGGACGTGCTGATCCCCCGGCCGGAGACCGAGCAACTCGCCGAGGAGGTCATTCGCCGGGTCGGCGCGGCCGCGCCCCCGCCGCTTCAGGCAAGCGCGGAAGCGGGCGACACGGACGCGGCGGCCCCCGCGCGGGTGGACGTCATCGAACTCGGCACGGGCTCCGGGGCCCTGGCGGTCAGCCTGGCGGTCCATCTGCCGGGGGCGCGCGTGACGGCCACCGACGTCTCGCCCGCCGCCCTCGAGGTGGCCCGCACCAACGCCGAGGCCCACGGTGTGGCCGACCGCGTCACGCTGCTCGAGGGCGACCTGTACGAGCCGCTGGACGCCGCCGACGCCCAGCCCGCGGACTTTCTCCTCGCCAACCCGCCGTACGTGGCGGAGGGGGAGTGGGACGGCCTGCCGGCCGACATCCGCGAGCACGAACCACGGGCCGCCCTCGTGGCCGGGCCCGACGGCACGGAAGTCATCGAGCGCCTCCTCCGCGGCGCCCGGGCGTACTTGAAGCCCGGCGGGGTGCTGATGGTCGAGATCGGTGCGGCCCAGGGCCGCCGCGTCCGCGAGATGGCCGAGGGGACGCGCGGCCTGGTCGACGTGGACATCCGCAAGGACTACGCGGACCACGACCGCATCCTCGTCGCCCGGCGGGACGCGTGAGGGTTCAGGCGCGTGTGGCCCGGCCGGTTTTGCCCGGCGCAGTTCGTGCGAAGGCCCAGAGGGTGTTGACCTGCGCGGCGCGGTTCGTGTTCGCCGGCCCGCTCGCGGGCCGCGCGCCGTGCGCGGCGGGTGCGGAGACCCGCCGCGCTTGATCGTTCGTGCGGGCCGCGCGCCTTTGCTTGAAGGGAGCGAAACCGTATGGATGCACTCATCGTCACAGGCGGGCGCCGGCTCACGGGGCAGGTCCGGGTCGGCGGTGCCAAGAACGCCGCCCTCCCGATCATGGCCGCCTCCCTCCTCGCGGACGAACCCCTCGTCCTGAAGGGCGTGCCCGACCTGGCCGACATCCGCACCATGGCCCGCCTGCTCGGCAAACTCGGGGTCTCGGTCGAGCGGAAGCGCGGCGGGACGATGGTGCTCGCGAGCCCCTCCCGCTCCAAACGCAACCGGGCCCCGTACGAGATCATGAAGACAATGCGGGCGGGCATCTGCGTTCTCGGGCCGCTGGTCGCCCGTCGAGGCAAGGCGGAGGTCAGCCTGCCCGGCGGGTGCGCCATCGGCGACCGGCCCGTCGACCTTCACCTCAAAGGCCTCCGGGCCTTCGGGGCACGCCTGGAGGTCGAGCACGGGTACATCGTCGGCTCGTGCCGGCGGCTGCGCGGCACGGAAATGTACCTGGGCGGGCCGTTCGGCTCCAGCGTCACCGGGACGGCCAACATCCTGATGGCGGCCGCGCTGGCCGACGGCACGACCGTCATCGACTGCGCCGCGTGCGAACCGGAGGTCTGCGACCTCGCCCGCGTCCTCCAGAAGATGGGCGCCGCCATCGAAGGCGTCGGTTCGCCGCGACTGGTGGTCCACGGCGTCGACCGTCTGGGCGGGTGCGAGCACACGGTCATTCCGGACCGCATCGAGGCGGGGACGCTGCTCCTCGCCGGGGCCGCCACCCGCGGCGACGTGACGGTCGAGGGGGCCCGCTGGGACGACCTCTTCGCCCTCGTCCACACGCTCCAGGAGGCCGGGGCGGACGTCGAGCGCGCCGACGGCGCCATCCGCGTCGGCGCCCGCCGACGACTGCGGAGCATCGACGTCACCACCCTGCCGTTCCCCGGTTTCCCGACGGACCTCCAGGCGCAGATGATGGCCGCCCTGACCACCGCCGACGGCATCAGCGTGGTGACCGAGAAGATTTTCCCCGACCGGTTCATGCACGTGGCGGAAATAAGCCGGATGGGCGCCCGCATCCGCAAGCAGGCCAGCGCCGCCGTCGTCCACGGGGTGGAACACCTTTCCGGCGCCCCCGTCATGGCGAGCGACCTGCGGGCCTCGGCGGCGCTCGTCATCGCCGGCCTGATGGCCCGCGGCAAGACGACCGTGTCGCGCGTCTACCACCTGGACCGGGGGTACGAGGGGCTGGAGAGGAAACTCCGCCACCTGGGCGCGACCATTCGCCGCGTGAATCTGAAAGGGTGAGCGGCGCGAAAAAGGTTCCAGGAGTTTTTTTCCGTCCGCGCGTGCCGCGGCAGGGACAAACCCCTGACGGAAAAAGACTCCTGGAACCTTTTTCTCAGCGCGAGAACGCGCCCGGGACGGCCGGGGCCGCCGGGCCCCCGTGCCGGCTGGCGCTGGCGAAGGTTTCGCGTGCGCCGACGCCCATGAACCGCCACCGGCCCGCGTCATCCGGCTGGAACCACACGTTGAAATCGAGCGTCCGGTTCTTGAACCGGGCGCGGACCTCGGCCACGGCCACGAGTTCGCCGCGCTCGGTCGGCAGGATCTGGAGGGCTCGCAACTCGCGATCGCCGGCCTCACCCGCCCCGGCGAAGAGGGCCGTCATCCCCCGGCGGAACCGGTCGAGCCCCAACGGCTGCTGGTTGGAGTCGGTCGGCACCTGGTCCCACACGTCGGCCCACCGGCGGTCCATGATCTGGTCCATGATGGCGTGCGTCCGGGACTGGAGCGAGGTCAGCGTCCGGTGCTCGTCGTACCACTGCCAGCCGTGGTACCCCCCGGCCGCCAGGGTCAGGCCGAGCCCGAGGGCCAGGCCGGCCGACGCCAGGCGTGTGCCCGTCAGCACGCCGCGCGATCGCCGAATCCGCCGCAGCGCCACCAGCCCCAGTACGGCCGCCAGCGCTGGCACCGCCAGGAGGACGGCGGCCAGAAACGCCACGACGCCGAGGGCGGCCAGCGCCACGCTGAACACCGCCGGGACACTGACGGCGGCGTACTCGCGGTCGGTCGCGCGGTCGAGGTCGCCGTCCTGGATCGGGGGGTCGTCCATCGTCTCCGCTCGTCAAAGCCGCTTGGCGGCCACCACCGTCCGGTCGTCGCGGAAGTGGCCCCCCGGGGAAACCGAATCGGTCAGCCCTTCCAGTGCGCCGATGACGGCCCCGGTGGAGTCCGCCAGGTGCTCGTGGACGGTCTTGACAACGGCGTCGAAGCCGAGTTCCGAGCCGTCGCCGGTCTCGCATTCGAAGATGCCGTCGGAGATCAGGAAGAAGGCGTCGCCCGGGCCGAGGGGCAGCGGGTCGGACGCCTCGAACTCCGCGTCCGGCAGGATGCCGAGCGGCAGGCCGGTGGCGTTGAACCGTTCGGCGGTCCCGTCGGCCCTTGCCAGCAGCAGGGGCCCGTGGCCGGCGCTCGCGAACGTGGCGGTGCCCTCGACGTCGTCGAGCACCACGAGGGCGAGGGTGACGAAACGTCCGGCCTCGACGTCGGCGGCCAGGAGTCGGTTGGCGCCGGCCAGGACGGACGCCGGGCAGGTGTCGTGCAGGGCCAGGGCCCGGATGAGGGCCCGGGTGGTGGCGGCCAGCAGGGCCGGTCCCACGCCGTGGCCGACGGCGTCGCCGAGCATCATGCCGACGCGGCCGTCGCCCCAGGGGAACAGGTCGTAGAAGTCGCCGCCGGCGTACTCGGATGGCCGGTTCCAGCCGCCCAGGTCGAACCCGTCGGTGGGGGGCGGCTGCTCGGGCAGGAGGTCGGCCTGGATTTGCTGGGCCAGTTCCATTTCGTCTTCGAGCCGCCGCTTGGCCAGAAACTCTTCCAGCAGGCGGGCCCGTTCCAGGGCGACGCCGGCCTGGTCGGCCAAGGCCTGCATGAGGGCCGTGTCGTCCTCCGTGAACGGCCCGGACCGCTTGTTCAGCGCCTCCACCACGCCCACCAGGCGGCCGTTCAGGTTCGTCATGGGGACGGCCAGGATGTTGCGGGTCCGCCAGCCGGTTCGGGTGTCGACGTCGCGGTTGAATCGCGGGTCGGCGTAGGCGTCGGGAATGAGGAGGCAGGCCTGCGTCCGGGCGACGGAGCCGGCGATGCCGCGGTCGGCCGGCATCCGGATGACTTCGATCTCGCTCTTGGTGGCGATGCGGCTGTAGAGTTCGTTGGTGGCGGGGTCGTACAGGAAGAGGGTGGCCCGCTCGGCGTCGAGCAGGTTGCAGGTTTCCTCGGCGATGGATTCGAGCAGCGGGTCGAGCCGCGGCTCGGACGCCAGCCGGCGCGTAATCGCCAGCAGGGCGTCGAGGTGGCGGCGGAGGTTGGCCGCCTCGCCCGGATCGTGGTCGGTCATCGTCAGAAGCCCCGTCTTGGCCCTTCCGGAATGATACGGTCCCGGCGGACGGGGCCTCAAGGGAATTGTGGCGCTCGGACGGGCGAGGGCAGGCCTATTGCGCCCGCATGATGCACTCCGGCGGGATGTCGTCGGACAGCCAGACGGCGGGTCCCCCGCGGTAGAACCGCACGCCCGCCTTCGCGGCGCACTCGGTATCCACCTGGAGGATGACGGGCTCGTCGCACCGCCGGCGTCCGACCTCGCGCGCCGCGGGCGTGTCGACCGAGAGGTGCACCCGCTGCCGCTGGCCCGCGGTCAGCCCCTCGGCCAGGACCTGGTCGGCGGCCTCCGGCGTGGTGCCGTGGAAAAGGATCGGCGGCGGCTCCGCGGGCTCGTGCCGGATCGGCTGCTCCAGGCTGTGCCCGTACCGGGCCCGGATGCGGCCTTCCTCGATCGCGAACCGGGCGGCGCCGGGACCGGAGGCGGCGAGGCGTTCCACCTGCTCCCGCGTGACGCGCTCGTACCCCGGTTGGCTGCGGATGCGCTCGAGGAGCGTCTCGAAATCCACCGCCCCCCGGTCGTCGAGTTCCAGCCCGATCTCCTCCGGATGGTGCCTCAGCACGAAGGCTAGAAAGCGGCTGAGGCGTTCGTCGGCGGAAGGGCGCCGGTCGTGGCGGCCTCGTCCTCGTCCGCCCTGTCGTCCATGGTGTTCGTGTCTGTCGGGTCGAGGCATGGGGGTCTCCTGGTGCGGGTTCAAAGATCAGTATGTAGCACGATAGGCTTCATGTGGCACGTGTGCAAGCGAAAAGGCCGGTTTTTGGCGGGAAAAAGCCGATTCATCGGTGCGGCACTGACCGCCTCGCAGGCCGGTCGGGGCCGGTCCGGATGGCGCCTTCGGCGTGGGATTATTTTGAGAAACGCCTTGCCGTGCCTGCCGATGGAAACCTATGATAAATGTTTGGCCGGCTCACGGCGGTGCGGCCGTGGGCGAGGCCCGTGCGGGACGCTTGCCGCACGGCATCCCGCCTGGAAACCGGCCCCGCCGGCGGTGCGAGATTCGTGTCGAGGCGGTGAACAACCGGATGGCTCAAGCGTCCAAGAACGACGCGGGGGCCCCCTTTTGGGCGGCCGCCGGTTTCGTTTTCTGGACACGTTGGAGGAAGGAGAAGACGCATGCGAGACGTACGCTTATTGCTGGTGCTGGTATCGGCGCTGGCCATCATCATCGTCAGCGGGGTGGCCGTCCCGGCGCTGTTCATGTGGGCGACGACCGGCGAGGTGCACGTCGCCGGTCCGGAGGCGCGGGCGGCGCCCGAGAAACTCGAGCCCCTGCCGCCCGTCCCGGAAGGCCTCGACCGCCTGTCGGAACGGTTCCGGGCGGTGGCCAAGCACATTCGGCCGGCGGTGGTCGCCATCGGCGTGAGCAAGACGGTGGAAGCCTCGCCGATGCCGTTCGGCGAGGACTTCCTGCGCCGCTTCTTCGGCCGCCAGTTCCGCGGCGGCGGGGGGCGGCGGTTCGAGCAGCGGGGCCTCGGGTCCGGCGTCATCGTCAGCGCGGACGGCTACATCCTGACGAACAACCACGTGGTGGCGGAGGCCGACGAGATCACCGTCCGTCTTTCCGACGGCCGGGAGTTCGCCGCCGAGGTCATCGGCACGGACCCGCCCAGCGAGATCGCCGTCGTCCAGATCAAAGCCGACGGGGAACTGCCTGTCGCGAAACTCGGCGACGAGACGACCATGGAGGTCGGCGACTGGGTCCTGGCCGTCGGTTCCCCCTTCGGACTGGAGCAGACCGTCACGAGCGGCATCATCAGCGCCACGGGGCGGCAGAACGTGGGGATCACCGAATACGAGAACTTCATCCAGACCGACGCCGCCATCAACCCCGGCAACTCCGGCGGGCCGCTCGTCAACATGAACGGCGAGGTGGTGGGGATCAACACGGCCATCGCCAGCCGTAGCGGCGGCTACATGGGCATCGGCTTTGCCGTACCCATCAGCATGGCCAAAAACGTCATGAGCCGCCTCGTGGAGGAGGGCGAGGTGGTGCGAGGCTGGCTCGGGGTCAGCATTCAGCCCCTGACGCCCGAAATGGCCGAATCCATGGATATCTCCAGCGAAGAAGGCGTCCTCATCAGCCAGGTCTTCGACGGCACCCCCGCCGCTGAGGGCGGTATCAAGGCCGGCGACGTCATCCTGACGTACAACGGCGAGCCGGTCAACGAGCCCAGCCAGTTGCAGTCCCGCGTGGCCTGGACCAAGCCCGGCACCGAGGCCAAGGTCGTCCTGATACGCGGCGGGAAGCGGAAGACCATGACGGTCAGGATCGCCACCCGGCCCGAGCAGGCGGAACTCGCCCGGGCCGCCCGCGGCGGCGGGGGAGGCGGCGGCTCGGCCGATCTCGAGGAACTCGGATTCCAGGTCTCCGGCGTCACGCCGGAGGCCGAGGAGCGTTACGGCTACAAGCCGGGCCAGGGCGTCCTGGTTACGAGTGTGAAGGCCGGCAGCCTGGCGTCGCGCGCCGGCCTGGAGGAGGGCATGCTCATCCTTCAGGTGGGCGGGAAGGACGTCTCACGGGTCCGCGACCTCGAGAAGATCGTCGAAGAGGCGGACCTGAAGCGCGGTCTGCCGCTGCTCGTCCGGGCGGGCGACCGCCAGATGTTTATGTTGCTGAAGAAGAAGTAACGCCCCGCCCCGAAGCCGCATCCACGAGCCCAGGGCTCCGCCGGCCCTGGGCTCTCTTTTTGCTCGAAGCCGGGAGGGACGTGACGAAAGCGGAAAGAGGTTCCGGAAGTCCTTCTCGCACTCCGTGTCCTCCGCGATCCTGCAGCGGGGCGCGGCGCTGTGAGTCCCCCAAGAAGACGCCTGGAACCTCTTTCGCCGGGCGACCGCCGCCTTGCACCCGCGCCCCCCGGGCGGTATCCTGGACAGGCTGGACGCGAACCGAACGCGCGGCCCGCGGCCGCGAGTGCCCACAGAGGAGACACACATGCCCACCACGATGGATCTCTCGCACCTCTTGCAGGACGGCGGCAAGATCATCCTGTTCGTCTGGGACGGCGTCGGCGGGATCCAGGCCGGCGCCAGCGACGTGACGGAACTTCAGGCCGCCCGTACGCCCAACGCCGACCGCCTCGTCGCTGACGGGTGCGGCGGCCTGCTCGAACCCGTCTATCCCGGCGTCACGCCCGGCAGCGGGCCGGGGCACCTGGCCCTGTTCGGGTACGACGCCGTCGAGTACCAGTGCGGACGCGGCGCCCTGGCCGCCGCCGGCGTCGGCTTCGACCTGCAGCACGGCGACGTGGCCGCCCGCCTCAACTTCTGCACCCTGGACGGGGCCGGCAACGTGACCGACCGCCGCGCAGGCCGCATCCCCAACGAGGAGTGCGAGCGCCTCGTCGGCCGACTGCGCGAGGCGATCGCGGAGGTCGACGGCGTCGAGGTCCACTGGACCCCCGTCAAGGAGCACCGGGCCCTGCTCGTGCTCCGCGGCGAGGGGCTGGGCGACGGCCTGGAGGACACCGACCCGCAGGCGACCGGCGTCCCCCCGCGCGAGGTCACGACGATGGACGACACGCCCGAGAGCGCCCGGACGGCCGACGTCATGCGGGCCCTGTTGCCGAAGGTCCGCGACCTCCTCGCCGACGAGGAGAAGGCCAACATGGTGCTCGTCCGCGGGTTCGCCGAACGCCCCGCCTGGCCGAGTGTGACCGAGCGGTTCGGCGTCCGGGCCGCCGTCGTCGCCGGCACGCCGATGTATCGGGGCGTGGCGAAACTCGTTGGCATGGAACCGCTGGAGGCCACCAACGACGTCGAGAAGGACGTGCAAAGCCTTGTGGCCGCCTGGGACGACTACGACTTCTTCTTCATCCATTACAAGCACACCGACAAGGCGGGTGAGGACGGCGACTTCGACGCCAAGGTCCATTACATCGAGGAGGCCGACGCCGCGCTGCCCGCCCTCCGGGACCTGGAGCCGGCCGCCCTCACGGTGACGGCCGATCACTCGACGCCGTCGGCGATGAAGGCGCACTCGTTCCACCCGGTGCCGGTGCTCCTCTCGGCCGCCACCGCCCGGCGCGACGGCGTGACGGAGTTCAACGAGGTGGCGTGTGCGGCAGGCGGGCTGGGGCTTCGGCCGAGCACGCACCTGATGCCGCTGCTCCTCGGGCACGCCGGCCGCCTCGCCAAGTTCGGGGCGTGACCAGGCCGCACCCAGTTCTCCAATGGGAGTGCGCAACGGTCGGAGCCTGTCCCGAGCGGAGCCGAGGGGCACCCGCCGCACTTCCCTCGGCGGGCTCGGCGGGCGGTGCGAGGCCCTCTCATGGTGGATGACGACAACCACGCCGACAGCGTCCCCGCTCCCGCCTTCTGGTGCGACGCCATGCTGGGCGGCCTGGCGCGGTGGCTCCGGGCGGCCGGCTACGATGCCGCCTGGGAAGAGGGCATCGACGACGCCGACCTCGTCCGCCGGGCGCTCGCCGACGGCCGCATCCTTCTGACCTGCGACACCGAACTGGCGCGCCACGGGGCGATTCAGTCCGGCCGCGTTCGGGCCCTCCTCCTGCCGCACGGCCTCGACAAGATCGAGCAGTTGCGGTGGGTGTTCGATCGGCTGGACCTCTCACGTCGTCCGCCGCGGTGCATGGCGTGCGGGGGTCGGCTGGACCGCATTCCCAAGGCCTCGGCTCGTCCGGAGGTGCCGGCCCGCACGTTCGAGTGGTGCGACACGTATTTCCGGTGCCGCCGCTGCGCGAAGATCTTCTGGCAGGGCACGCATTGGCGGAAGATTGAGGCAGTCCTGGAGCGGCTGTAACCGTCCCGCCCTTGCCTGAACCCCTTTTCATCCCTCCCGAGGGGGGCGAGGGCCCCACACGGGTTTCTTCAAGGCCTCCGCTGTTTCCTGCCGATACTCCGGTATTCCAGAGTATCCTATCATGTGGCTGCGCTTTCGGGATGGGTATGGGGGCCCCGTGGGTGATTTGTGGCTGGTAAACAGCCTGTTTCGCCTGGCCGTGCTATGCGCTGCGATGGCGGTGATTCCGACGCTCGTCTGGCGGCGCGTGGGGGGGCGGCGGTTCAGTTACGCCGTCCTGCTGCTCGGCCTGGCGGTGCTCGCCGGCGGAGAGGTGGTCCTGCTGACGGGCGCCTTGGCGCCGGGGGGCCTGTCCCGCGCGGCCGCGTCCGAGATACAACTTCCCTTCTACAGTGCCGGCTTCGCCCTGCTGCTGGTCGGGTTCCTGAGCCTGATGGGGTGGCTCTCGTCCGCTCAATCCGAACAGAAGCGCCTGGCGGACGAGGCGCTCGCCCGGGCCGAAGAGGCTCGCCTGCACAAGGCCAAACTCGAGGCCATCCTCGACAGCGCCACCGACCATTGCATCCTGACGTGCGACGCGCTTGGCCGCATCACCTCCTGCTCGAAGGGCGGCGCCCGGATGCTGGGCTGGCAGCCGGAAGAGGTCGTGGGCCGCAAGAGCCAGGAGGTGTTTCGGCCGCCCGATCACCCGATGACGGTCGAACAGGTGCTGCGGACCGTCCGCGAGCACGGTCACTTCGAGGGCGAGTTGCCCTTCCGCCGGAAGAACGGCGGTACCGTTCCCACGCTCGTCACCATCACGCCGATGGCCGGCGCCGGCGACTCCCCCGAAGGCTACGTCGTGGTCGCCAAGGACATCAGCGAGATGAAGGCCGCCCGCGAGGCCCTCCGCCGCGAACGCGACTTCGTCCGGGGCATTATCGAAACCAACGGCATGTTCATCGTCGGCGCGTCGGTGATCGACGGCCGCATCACCCTCTTCAACCACGGGGCCGAGCGGATCAGCGGGTACCGCCGCGAAGAGGTCATCGGTCGTACATATGCTGAAGTGTTTTTCACTCCAGACGAGGTGTCCAGCGTCGAAGCCGTGTTCCAGGGCCTGCGCGCCGGCACCCGGGAATCCGTCGGCGGGTACGAGGGCACCATCCTGACCAAGGACGGCCAGACCCGCTTCATCTCCTGGACCTACTCGGCGTCCACGGACGAGGCCGGCGACGCCACCTACGTGGTCGGATTCGGCCAGGACGTGACGGAGCAGCGGCAGATGCAGACGTCGCTGGAGCAGACCCAGCGCGAACTCGAAGAGGCGAACCGGGCCCTGTCGCGCCTGGCCACCACCGACTACCTGACCGGTCTTGTCAATCGCCGACAGGCCGACGAACTTCTCCGCCGCGAAGTGGCCCGCGCCCGCCGTCAGTGCACGCCCGTCGCCGTCGTCATGATGGACCTCGACCGTTTCAAGGCCATCAACGATACGCGCGGCCACGCCGTTGGCGACCGGTGCCTGAAACACGTGGCGGAGCAACTCCGCGAGCGCCTCCGGACCAGCGACGTGGTGGCCCGGTACGGCGGGGAGGAGTTTCTCCTCGTTCTGCCCGACACCGATGTCGACCAGGCCGCCGCGCTGGCCGACCAGGTCCGCCGCCGGGTCCAGGACCATCCGCTGGAGTACAGGAACGATGCGATCTCCCTGAGCCTGAGTGGCGGCGTGGCTGTTTATCAACTTCACCTCGACACGCCGCCCGAAGACCTCATCCACTGGGCCGACGAGGCCATGTACTGTGCCAAGAACGTGGGCGGCAACCGTGTGGTCGTCTGGGACGACATGAAGGACGGCAACGTGGAGCCGAGCCTGGCCGATACGCGCCAGGCCCGCGAACTACGCCGGCGCGTCGAATCGCTCGGCCGGCACAACCGCCGGACCTTCCTCGCCAACGTGTGTCAACTCATCGATAGCGTCGAGTCGCGGAACCCGTATACCGAGAACCATTCGCGGAACGTGGCTCGGTACGCCGTGGCCATTGCGCGGCAACTGGGCCTGGAGGAGAACGACGTCGCCCTCATCGAGCGGGCCGCCCGCCTCCAGGACCTCGGCAAGGCCGCCATCCCCGAAGATACGATCTGGAAAGACGCGCCCCTCTCAAAAAGCGACTGGGCCCTGGTGTGCCAGCACCCGGCTGCCGCCGTCAAGATTCTCCAGCGTCTCTCGTTCCTGCACCGGGAGGTGCACCTGATTCGCCATCACCACGAGCGGCCGGACGGGCGGGGCTATCCGGACGGCCTGACGGGCGACGCCATTCCGCTGGGGTCGCGCGTCATGGCCGTGGCCGAGGCCCTCGACGCCATGACCCGCTGCCGGCCGCATCGGGCCGCCCTGACGTTGGACGAGACGATGGAGCAACTGCGGGCGGGCGTGTTCAAGCAGTTCGACCACACGGTCGTGGAAGCGGCGGTGGCCGCCGCCGACCAGGCCGGTGACTGGCCGTTCGCCCGGGCCGCCGCCGCTCGCGCCACCAGCTGACCGTTCTCCCCCACCCGGTTTTCCGCGGCGTTTCCTCCCGCCGATTGACGTGGCCGTTCCCGGGCCCCATAATCGTGGCATCGGGGAGGAGGATGGCCGCGCCCATGACACCGCGTCCGCGTGCCCTCGACGTCTGGGCCTACAAGATTCCGATGCGCATCCGGTTCGAGCACGCCCGCGCGGCGCGCGACACCAGCACCGGCATCCTCGTGCGCCTGGCGCTGAGCGATGGCAGCGTCGGATGGGGCGAAGGGATTCCCCGCGATTACGTGACCGGCGAGACCGTCGACGGCGCGGTCCGCATCATCCGCGACCACTATGCCGCCTGTCTGACGGCCGATGCGCCGCTGGCGACCGAGCCGGTCGCCGGGGACGGCGTGGTCCACAACGCGGCGTGGTGCGCGTGCGAACTGGCGTACCTCGACGCCGTGGGCCGGTCCCGCCGGCAGCGGGTGGCGGACATGCTGGCCGGCCGCTTCCACCTCAAGCCGCACCGTCTGCTCCGGCGGGTGAGCGGCGTGCTCGGCCGCCGGCCGGTGGAGAAAACCCGCCGCTCGCTCCGGCTGATGCGGCTGCTGTCGATGCGCGATTACAAACTCAAGGTCGGTCCCGACGCCGATCTCGACGAGGCGAACCTGGCGGAGGTCAACCGCCAGTTGGGCCGCGGCCTCCGCCGACGGCGCGGACCGACGCGGCGGACCCTCCGCGTCGACGCCAACGGCGCGTGGGACCTGGAGCAGGCCGTCCGGCGGGCGCCCGGGCTCGTCCGCCATCACGTCCTGGCGGTCGAGCAGCCCCTTGCCAAGGGCAACGAGGCCGCCCTGGCGGAGTTGCGGCACCGGACACGCGTGCCCATCATGCTCGACGAATCGCTCATCACGTGCGCTCAGGCCGAGCGGCTCATCGGCGGCGGGCAGGTCGACCTCTTCAACATCCGCATCTCGAAGAACGGCGGCCTCATCGAGAGCCTGAAACTCGCCGAACTCGCCGACCGCGCCGGCCTCGACTTCCAACTCGGGTGCATGGTCGGCGAGACCGGCGTCCTCACCGCCGCCGGACGCGTGTTCCTGGAACTGGTCGGCCGGCGGGTCCGCTTCTCGGAAGGGTCCTACGGACGGGTGCTGCTGCGGGCCGACGTGACGCACGAGCGGCTCTCGTTCGGGTACGGCGGATTCGTTCGGGCGATGACGGGCCCGGGGCTGGGCGTCCACGTCTCGGGGCGGAAGGTCCGGCGCCTCGCCGGGCACGTCCTCCGGTTGGAGTACTGATCGTGTCACGCCCAGAGAGCGATGAGGAGCGCCCCCGCCCGCCCAGGTTTCCCCGGCGCCGATGGAAGCCCGGACAGGTGGAGCGCGTGGAGGAGCCCGAACGGGGCGCCGGTTACGACCGCGCGCGCCAGCACCGCGAGGCCGAAGAGGAAGTTGACGACGCCCTCGACCGGCCGCCGGACGGCGGGTCGGCCTAGCGCAGCAAAAAAGGTTCCAGGAATCTTTTTCACATGCCTACCGGCGTCGCTGGCTTTCGTCCGGCCGTACGATGCAGGGGGATGAAAAAGACTCCTGGAACCTTTTTCGCGCCGCACCGCTAGGCGTCGTCCGGGGTGTCGGCGTCGTTGTCGATGCCCTGCGTTCCCTGCTCCAGCCGGCCGAGAACCCGCAGGGCCTCCATGGCGGCCCGCTGCTCGGCGGTCTTCTTGCTGGGGCCCCACGCGCTGGGGTACCGCCGCCCGCGGATGACGACGGCAATCTCGAACGCCTTGGCGTGGTCCGGCCCCTTTTCGTCGAGCAGTTCGTACTGCGGCGTGGCGCCGAGGTCGTGCTGGGCGTGCTGCTGAAGCAGGGACTTGTAGTTGAGCCGGTGCTCGCCCGCCATGACCCGTTCGATCTCCTCCTCCATGTGGGCGAGGATGAACCGCCGGGCCGGTTCCAGGCCGCCGTCCAGGTAGACCGCCCCGACGAGGGCCTCGTAGGCGCACGAGGTGAGGCTGGCGGGCATGTTCGGTGCCTCGATGATGCCCTTGCCGAGGTTCAGGTGCTCGACCACGCCCAGCCGGTCCGCGACGCGGGCGCACGTTTCCCGGCTGACGACCACGCTCTTGATGCGCGTCAGTTCGCCTTCCAGGAACTCCGGGAACCGATTGTAGAGTTCTTCGCAGATGACGAGGCCGAGGACGGCGTCGCCGAGGAACTCCAGCCGTTCGTTCGACTCGAGCCGGTCGTCGGCGACGCTGGCGTGGGTCAGCGCGCTCGTGAGCAGGTCGAGGTCGTTGAATCGGTAATCCAGCAGGGTCTGGACGGCTTCCAGGGTGTCGGGATGCTTCAACGCGAGGCTCCTCCTCTCCGGCTTCCGGCCGCCGCCCCCGAACAATCGACCATTCTAGGCATCCGCGATACGGGGTCAATCCAAAACGCCCGGGGCCCGACCCCGCGAAAAGCCTTGACCCTCGCGCGCCGCCGCTCGACACTTTCGCCATGGCGCCAAGGACACCGACCCCTCGAAGGAAGCGCATCGTCCGGGTGACCGCGGCCGCCGCGGTCCTCGCCATCGGCGTGGCGGCGCTCCTCGTGAAGGCCACGCCCGGCGTCTACGAGCGGACGGCGCCGATGGGCCCCGACCGCGAGGCGTTCCGGGCGTTCAACCGGCGGGTGGTCAACCACGTCGGCAACGTCCTGCTCGACGAGAGCGGGGGCACGCGGCTGGACCTCGTGGTGACCGAGGCGATGGTCAACGCCCGCATCGCCGTCTTCCTGGACGAGGAGCGCCGGGCCGGCCGGCCGGCGCCCGAGGTCCTCTCGCGTCTCCGCGTCGGCTTCGAGCCGGGGGCCCTCGTCCTCGCCACGCGCCTCGGCGAGGGATGGTCCGAGGTCGTTGCCGGCCAGTGGCTGCGGCTCTCGGCGGACGAGGAGGGCCGGCTGCTTGCCGAACCCGCCGGCACGCGCATCGGCAGCCTGCCTCTTCCGGGCGGCCTGCTCGGTGTCCTGCGGACCGCCACCGCCGACGTCCTAGGCTCCGAGGAGACCGCGGATACACCGGACGCCGCAGCCGGGGGGGAGGAACCGGAGTCGGCGGACGCGGACGAACGCCTCCGCCTCGTCGACGCCATCCTCGATGCCCTCGCCGGCAAGCCCGTGCCGCTCGGCAAGGGCAAGCGGCGGATCGTCCTGGAGACAGTCGACGTGGGCCGCGGTGTCCTGCGGATGGCGGGCCGGCGGGCCGGGAAGGACGCCTCGGGCGACGCCGGTGGGACGAAATAGAGGATGCCCCATGCACTTGTTCCTGTGCCTGGTGCGCCGAGGCTACGCCGGTATTTTGCGCGGTGGGTCTCCGTGCCCACCGCGCTCGAAAGGGCCCTTGTGGGACTGCGCGGCGGGTGCGGAGACCCGCCGAGCACGAGTTAGCGTTGCAGGACTAACCTGCCGGACCGTTCTCATGGCGGCCGCCCTGGCGGCGGTCGGCCTCGCGCCGGCGGTGGTGCGGGCCGAGGCGCCCGGATCGCCCACGCCCGCCGAGACCCGCAGCGCCCTCCGCAAGGCCGTCGGCTTCTTTCACCGGGAGGTGGCCCGCCACGGCGGGTACGTGTGGGCCTCGAGCGGCGACTTGGCACTCCGCGAGGGCGAAGCCCGGACCGGCCCGGACACGATCTGGGTCCAGCCGCCCGGCACGCCCACCGTCGGCGAGGCGATGCTGGAGGCCCACGAGGCGACCGGCGAGGCGGTCCATCTTGACGCCGCCCGGGAGGCCGCCGCGGCCCTCGTGCGGGGGCAGTTGCATTCGGGCGGCTGGGCGTACCGCATCGAGTTCGACCCCGAGGTGCGCACGAAGTGGGCGTACCGCGTCCCGCCCACGCAGGGGAAACCGGACGTCCGCACTGACCCCGGGGAGCCGGGCGGCTGGGCCGGCTGGCGACGCCGGCGCTACAAGGGCAACATGACCCTCCTCGACGACGACACCACGCAGTCGGCCCTGCGGTTCCTGATGCGGCTGGACAAGGTCACGGGCTTTCGCGACGCGGCCGTGCACGAGGCCGTCGCGTACGGCCTGGCGTCGCTGGGGGCGGCCCAGTATCCGGGGGGAGCGTGGTCGCACAATTACGACCGGTTTCCGCGCCGGCCGCCGGACCCGCAGTATTACCCGGTCCGCCGGGCGTCGTATCCATCCGAGTGGTCCCGCACGTGGACCAAGGAGTTCGCCGGCTGCTACATGCTGAACGACCGCATCACGCTGGATGCGATCCGGACGATGCTCGACGCCCATGCGGTCTACGGGGGGAAGGCGACCCTGGCGTCGGCGTGTCGCGGGGGCGAGTTCCTGCGCCGGGCGCAGATGCCCGACCCGCAGCCTGCCTGGGCCCAGCAGTACGACCGGCACATGCATCCCGTGTGGGACCGGAAGTTCGAGCCGCCCGCCATCACCGGGCTCGAATCGCAGGACGTGCTCGAAACGCTGCTCCTTCTGTACCGGCGGACGGGCGAGAAACGGTTCCTGGAACCGGTCCCGCCGGCGATCGCCTATCTGCGGCGCTCCGTGCTCGCGGACGGCAACCTCGCACGCTTCTACGAACTGGAGACGAACCGGCCGAGCTACTTCACCCGGGATTACCGCCTGACGCACGATCGGACAAAGATGCCGCGGCATTACACCTTTGTGGTCGCGTCGCGGCTGGACGCCATCGAGGCCCGTTACCGTCGGCTCGCGGCTGGCGGCCCGGGTGCCGAACCGCCGCCCGTCGCGGTGAGGGATCTGGCGGACCGGGCCCGCCGCGTCATCGAGGCGATGGACCCGCGAGGCGCCTGGGTCGAGGAGGGCACGCTGGACGCCCACGACGCGCGGCCGGCCTCGGGCGTCATCCGCTCGGCCACCTTTGCCGAGAACGTCCGGACGCTGTGCCGGTATCTGGAGGCGGTTCGGTAGTCGCGCGGCGGGCCGGGAGACCCGCCGCGCGGGAAGGTGCGTCGCTACTCTGCCGCCTCGCGCAGGAACCGCTCGACGGCCAGGCCCGTCTGCCGGCCGACCGTCCGGTATCCTTCCAGCGTGCTGTGCGGTGTCTGCCAGCCGGTCTCCATCGTGACGGCCACCAGCGGCCCGTCGAGATGGGCACCCACCCAGTTTTTGGCGATGCGTTTCCAGTGCTTGTCGTATCCCGCGCCGCTTTCGCGTGCCTGGCCGCGGAACCCCAGCGGGGCCGTCATCTCAGCCTTGGCCGCGGCCATCAGCGATTTCTGCAGCGCTCGCCTCTGCTCCGATAGATTGTCGCGCGGACACGTGTAGAAGAAGACTTCCTGGTCCTGCTTGCCCGGTCCCGGGTTGTGCAGGTCGATGAAGACCGTCAGGCGGGCCTGGGGGCTGAGGTCGTTGAGCATCCGCTGGGCGGCGGCGACGGAACGCCAGTGCGGCGCGTCGGACCAGTCGCGGTTGTGGTCCTGCGGATGCTGGTTCTTCCCACCCGCCCCGCGCACGACGTTGTCGACGTCCATGATCGGCACGATGACGGTGCGGCAGTGCCGGCGGACGGCCCGGGCCCGCGGGGCCTGGGAGCACAGCCACCGTGTGAAGCCGTCGGCCACCCAGCTGGACCCCGATTCCCACGCGTGCTGCCGGGCCTGAACCCACAGGAGGACGGGTTTGGCCTCGGCCGCCTCGGGCTCGAGGCGAAGGGCGGGGACGGGGCGGTCCTCGCGTGTGCGGCACAGGTCGAACCGCTCGGCGGCGTCGCACTGCGTCTCGGCATGGGCGAGGAGGGCCTCGGTGTGCCGCGGCAGGAACGGCGGGCCCCAGGCGACGTACGCCTCCGCCGCCGGCACCGCCAGGGTGTACGTCATGCGGTTCTTCGACCGCGTGCCGGGGTCCGTCTGGCGCCAGGACTCACCGTCGAGGCTCCACGCGGCGCGGTCGGGCAGGGCGAAGCCGCCGCCCGTGACGGCCAGCGTCAGCGTCTCGCCGGGCTCGATGCCGGTGACCCTGAAGAACCACCAGCACCGCCAGCCCTTGCCGGGATGGTCGGCCGGCTGGACGCGGAGAGAGCGGGCCTGCTGGTCGATGGCGTCGATGTGGACGGAGCCGCCGGGGAAATCGCTCTCGACGGCGAGGTTACCCGCGCGGGCTTCCGCCGCCGCGACGGCGAGGAGGGCGACGAGGGCTGCAACGAGCATCCGGCTCGCACGGCGGCGGCGTCGCGGGGATTCGGCGGGCACGCTACGCCTCCTTGACCTCGTCGTCCTCGGGTTCGGCGGCGACGCGGGCGACGGCGACAAGCGTGTCGTCCTCGCCGAGGCGGATGACCCGCACGCCCTGGGTGTTGCGGCCGATGGGGCGGATGCTCTTCTTGTCGACGCCGATCCGCATGATCTGCCCGCGCTGCGTGATGAGCATCAGTTCGTCGCCGTCGCGGACGGTCATCATCGAGACGACCCTGCCGTTGCGCTTCGTGGTCTTGATGTTGATGATGCCCTTGCCGCCGCGGCCCTGGACGCGGTACTCGCCGAAGGCCGTCCGCTTCCCGTAGCCGTGTTCGCAGACGGTCAGGAGGGTGGCGTCGGAGTGGACGACGGCCATGCCGATGACCTCGTCGTCCTTCTTGAGGTTGATGCCGCGCACGCCGCGGGCGTTGCGGCCCATGCTGCGGACGTTGCCTTCCTTGAAGCGGATGGCCATGCCCTCCCGCGTGCCGAGGACGATCTGGTCGTTGCCGTTCGTGATCGACACGTCGATGAGCGTGTCGTTCTGGGGAAGTTTGATGGCGATGATCCCGCCGCGACGCGGGTGGCTGTATTCCGACAGCGCCGTCTTCTTGACCGTGCCCCTGGCGGTGGCGAAGACGAGTTGCCGCTTGTCGTCGAACTCGCGCACCGGGTGAAAGCCGGCGATCCACTCGTTCTGCCGGAGTTCCAGGAGGTTGGCCATGGCGCGGCCCTTGGCCTGGCGGGACATCTGCGGGATGTCGTACACCTTTCGCCAGTAGCACTGGCCGCGGTTCGTGAAGAAGAGGATGTAGTCGTGCGTGGAGGCGACGAACATGTGCTCGACGAAGTCGCCTTCCTTGGCGGTGGAGCCGATGATGCCCTTCCCGCCGCGGCCCTGGCGGCGGTAACTCGTGAGCGGCATCCGCTTGATGTAGCCCTCGTGGCTGATGGTGACGACGCAGTTTTCCTCGGCGATGAGGTCTTCGAGGTCGAAGTCCTCGGCCTCGTCGACGATCTCGGTGCGTCGCGCGTCGCCGTACGCTTCCTTCATCTCGTAGATATCTTCGGCAATAATATTGAGGACGAGGCGCTCGTCGCGCAGGATGGCCTCGAACTCCTCGATTCTTCCGCGGACCTCGACCCATTCGTCTCGGAGCTTCTCGACCTCCAGGCCCGTGAGTTGCTGGAGCCGCATGCCCAGGATGGCGTCGGCCTGCTTGCTCGAAAGGTGCAGGGCGTCCTTGGTGGCCTCGCGGAGCAGGTGGTTGGCCTGGCTCGTGCGTTTGCCGGGCAGGCTGGTGATGCGGAACTTCCACGCCTTCTTCATCAGCCGCTCTTTGGCGGTGGGGACGTCCGGGCTCTTCTTGATGATGGCGATGATCTCGTCGATGTTTGCCACCGCGTAGACCAGGCCGAAGAGAATGTGCTCGCGGGCCCGGGCCTTCTTCAGCAGGAACACCGTCCGTCGGCGGATGACCTCGATCCGGTGGTTCTTGTAGGCCACGAGCATGTCTTTCAGGGACATGGTGCGCGGCCGGCCCTTGTCCAGGGCGATGTTGATGATCGAGAACGAGGTCTGCAGCGGCGTGTGTTTGTAGAGTTGTTTCAGGACGACGCGGTCGTCTTCGCCGCGGCGGAGTTCGATCACCAGGCGCATGCCCTCGCGGTCGGACTCGTCGCGGATGTCCGAGATGCCCTCGATGGACCCGTTCTTCACGCAGTCGGCGATGCGCTCGATGATCCGGGTCTTGATCTGGCCGTACGGAATCTCCGTGACGACGATCTGGCTCTTCCCGCCGCGCGTTTCCTCGGAGTGGGCCCGGGCGCGGACCGTGATGGTGCCCCGGCCGGCGGTGTACCCGTCCCGGATACCGCTGTGGCCGCAGATGAGCCCGCCGGTGGGGAAGTCCGGCCCCTTGACGATCTTCATCAGGTCCTTGACGCTGATATTCGGGTCGTCGATGACGGCGATGGCGGCGTCGCAGATTTCCGTCAGGTTGTGCGGCGGGATGCTGGTGGCCATCCCCACCGCGATGCCGCTCGAGCCGTTGCACAGGAGGTTCGGGAACTTGCCGGGCAGGACCGTCGGCTCGTGGCGCGTTTCGTCGTAGTTCGGCTCGAAGTCGACGGTGTCCTTCCCCAGGTCTTCGAGCAACTCGGTCGCGATCTGCGCCAGCCGCGCCTCGGTGTACCGCATGGCGGCCGGCGGGTCGCCGTCGATCGACCCGAAGTTCCCCTGGCCCTCCACCACCGGGTAGCGTTCGGAGAACGGCTGGGCCATGCGGACCATCGTCGGGTACACGACCGCCTCGCCGTGCGGATGGTAGTTGCCGGAGGTGTCGCCGGCGATCTTCGCACACTTGCGGAACCGGCTGCGGGGACCGAGCCCGAGATCGTTCATCGCCACCAGGATGCGCCGCTGGCTCGGCTTCAGACCGTCCCGGACGTCGGGCAGGGCGCGGCTGACGATGACGCTCATCGCGTAGGTCAGGTACTCGTCTTTCATCTCCTCTTCGATGAAGAGTTCCTGGATGTTTTCAGGCTGGTTGAGTCGGGTCACGTGGGGGCGTCCTTTGAGTTCCGCGTATCGGCGTAAGTGCTTATAGGGAAGGGGCTTATACGCCCCGTTCCGGGCTGCTGCCGGCCACAGATAGGATACTCGAAACGGCCCGCATTCTCAACGAAATTCGGGCCCGTTTGAGGGCTGTTGTTGCCTGCGCACGGCGCTTTTCGAGCCGGCTGCGTGAGCAGCCGGGTATCTCCATCCGGCGGGGCACGTGCCATGGCCGATGAGGGTAACCCGCCGCTCACGCGGCGGGCTCGAAAGGCAGCCGGCTCGAACGCCTCGTGCCGTGCCCGTGCGTGCCCGACCGCCCCGGCGGTTGACCCTCGCCGCCGCCCGCCCTATCATGGCATCCATGAAAATCGCCATGGCCCAACTCAACCCGACGGTCGGCGACATCGCGGGCAACGTCCGGCGGATCCTCGATGCCTATCGCCGGGCGGCCGAGGCGGGGGCCGACCTCGTCCTGACGCCCGAACTCTCGATCCTCGGCTACCCGCCGAGGGACCTTCTCCTGAAGCCCCGCTTCGTTGCCGACGGTCTCGCCGCCGTCGAGCGCCTCGCCCGCGAGGTGGGCCGGCCCGGCCTGGTGGTCGGCTACGTCATCCCTCGGGAAGGGAAGCGCGGCCGGCCGCTTTACAACGCCGCCGCCCTCCTTGCCGACCACGAAGTCCGCGGCACGGTGTACAAGCGGCTGCTGCCGTTCTACGATGTCTTCGACGAGTCGCGCTACTTCGAGCCGGGCGAGGAGACCGTGGCGCTGGCGTACGGCGGCCTGCGTATCGGACTGATGATTTGTGAAGATATGTGGGCTGACGAGCAGGCCGGGTCCACCGCCATGTTCCACCATCACAACCCGGCCGAGGACCTCGCCGGCGCGGGTATCCACGTGGTGCTCGTGCCGTCGGCCTCGCCGTTCGGCATCGGCAAACTGGCGCTGCGTCGGGAGGTGGCGGAGGCGACGGCCCGCCGGCACGGCCAGGCGCTCGTGTACGTCAACCAGGTGGGCGGGAACGACGACCTCATCTTCGACGGGGCGAGTTTTGCCGTGGCCGCCGACGGCCGGCTCCTCGCCCAGATGGCCGGTTTCGAGGAGGACCTGGGCCTCGTCGAGGTCCCCGCGCCGGGCGCGGCGACCGCCGTCGACCCCGCCGACGTCCTCCCCGGCGAGGACGAGTGCCTCCGCCGGGCTCTCGTCCTGGGCCTCCGCGATTACATGTGGAAGGTCGGGTTCACGGACTGCGTCATCGGCCTCTCGGGCGGGGTGGACTCCACCCTGGTGGCGTGCCTGGCGGCCGAGGCCGTCGGACCGGAGCACGTGCACGGCGTGGCGATGCCGAGCCGGCACTCGAGCCGCGAGAGCCTCGAGGACGCCGAGGACCTCGCCGGCCGCCTGGGCATCTCGCTGCAGACGATTCCCATCGAGGGCCCGCACGCCGCCTTCGAGGATGCCCTCGCCGACGCCTTCGCCGGCGCCGAGCCGGACGTGACGGAAGAGAACATCCAGGCCCGCGTGCGCGGCACGATCCTGATGGCCCTGTCGAACAAATTCGGATATCTCGTTTTGGCGACCGGCAACAAGAGCGAACTCAGCGTCGGGTACTGCACGCTCTACGGCGACATGGCGGGGGGGCTGGCCGTCATCGGCGACGTGCCCAAGACGCACGTCTACCGCCTGTGCCGGCGGATCAACGAGACCGACCCGCGCCGGCCCGTGCCGGAGCGCGTGCTCACAAAGCCGCCGAGCGCGGAACTCGCGCCCGACCAGACGGACCAGGACGCCCTCCCGCCGTACGACGTCCTCGACGGCATCCTGGAGAGGTACGTCCGCGACGAGGCGTCGCAGGACGAGATCGTCGAGGCGGGGTTCGACGCCGAGACCGTCGCCCGGGTCATCCGGATGGTCGACGGCGCCGAGTACAAGCGCCGGCAGGCCGCCCCCGTGCTGAAGGTGACGAGCCGGGCGTTCGGCTTCGGCCGCCGCATGCCCATCGCCCAGCGGTACGAGCCGGGCGAGAGGTAGCCGGTGGACTCAAAGGAGAAGGCGGGGCGGGTCTCGGCACCCGCCGCGCGGCGAGTAAACTCGCCGGCTAAATGGGGCTTGCCTGCCGCGCATTCGCATGATGGATTGACCGCATGACCGACGAGCGCGAACCCGCCGGCAGGCCAGGCTTCTGGCGCCAGGTCCGTGCCTCCTTGCCGCGCAACGTCCTCGTTCTCGGCATCGTCTCGTTCCTGACGGACGCCTCCAGCGAGATGATGATGTGGACGGTGCCGTTCTTCATCGCCCTGCTGGGCGGCGGGGCGGTGTGGATCGGGCTGGTCGAAGGTCTGCGCGAGAGCCTTTCCAGTGTCCTGAAACTCGCCTCCGGATGGGTCTCCGACAAGATCGGCCGCCGCAAGCCGCTGGTGGCCCTCGGGTACGGCATCTCGACGGCCATCAAGCCCGCCCTCGCCCTGGCGGCGGCGCCGTGGCACGTGCTGGGGCTGTTGGGCTTCGAGCGGGTGGGCAAGGGGGTCCGCACGGCCCCGCGCGACGCCCTCATCGCCGGCGTGGTGGACGAGAAGAATCGCGGCAAGGCGTTCTCGTTCCATCGCATGATGGACCACGCGGGCGCGGTCGTCGGCTTGCTCGCCGGCACGCTGCTGGTGGCGGTCCTGTTCGATTACCTCTCGGCCAAGCCCGAGAGCGCCGGCTACGAGCCGGCCGACGTCTTCCGCTTCATGTACGTCCTGGCGGCGGTGCCGGCGGCGCTGGCGGTCGGGGCGATCCTGATCTTCGTCCGCGAGCGGCCGGGCGAGGCGAAGAAAGGCGTGGCCCTCGATTTCCGCGCGGGTTACGATCGCAAGTTCTGGGTCTTCCTCGGGGCGCTCGTGGTCTTTGCCCTCGGGAACTCGTCCGACATGTTTCTCCTCATCCGGGCGGGCGAAATCCTGGACTACAAGGTCGTTCTGGCGGAGGCGGAGCGGGCCGAGATGGCCGCCGCCTGGGACTTCCCCTGGCAACTGCCGCTCATGTTCCTGGTGCTGTCGTTGGCGAAGATGACGTTCAGCCTGCCGGGCGGGTTCGTGGCGGATAAAATCGGCCGGGCCAAGACGCTCGCCGTCGGCTGGGGCGTGTATGCGGTGGTCTACATCCTTTTCGGCTTCGCGACCGACGCGTGGCAGGCGTGGGCGCTGTTCGTGGCTTACGGCCTGTTCTACGGGTTCACCGAGGGGGTGGAGAAGGCGGTGGTGGCGGACTTCGTCCGGCCCGAGGTTCGCGGCTCCGCGTACGGGATGTACGCCTTCGCGGACGGCATCGCGAAGTTCCCCGCCAGCCTGCTGCTCGGCGTCCTGTACCAGCAGGTCGGCCCGGCGGTGGCGTTTGGCGTGGGCGGGGGATGCGCGGCGGTGGCGTGCTTGATGCTCCTGTGCCTCCTCGGCGCCTGCCGCCGGGGCAGGCCGTCCTGAATTCGGATGTGAACGCAGAGACCGCGGAGAGCGCAGAGGAAATCGATTTCGGATTGCGGATTTCGGAATTCGGATTCACGACAGACACGAGAGCCTTCCAGTCGTTCAATCCGAAATCTGCCGTTCTAAAATATCGATGTCCGGAAGACTCCATGCAAGGCGATGCCATGCTCCAATGCAAAGACTGCGAATTCGGCGAGGTCGACGAGAAGGGCAACGTCCGCCTCACGTGCAACCCGTTTACGAACATCAAGGAACCGGAGTGCCTGACGAAGTGGCAACTCGTCCGCCTGGACCTCATGACGCGGGCGTACATGGCGACGATCCAGGAGTACAGGAAGATCGCCCCCATCCAGCAGAAACTCTACCGCCGCATGAGTCAGGAAATGGACGAGATGGACGAGGCCGACCGCTGGAAACATGCGGACGATGAGGACGAACCCGGCGACGCCGACGCCGGCGACGACCTGCCGCCGCTCGACGACCGCCTATAGGCGGAAAAAGGTTCCAGGAGTCTTTTTCCGTCACGGGTTCCCGCCGGCGCAGATGGCTCCGCCGGAAAAAGACTCCTGGAACCTTTTCCGCTGCCGACCCATCCATGACAAAACGGGCGCGGCCCGCACCGTAGTACGGGCCGCGCGATCGTCTATGCCTGCCGGCGGCGGTTAGTCCACCACCTGCACGTCCGCGGTGCCGCGAATCACGTCCGGCTCGTCGGTCCGCTGCCAGATGAACCGCTTCACGAGGTCCATGACCTCGGCGAGGTTCGTCATGTGTTTGGCCTGCTCGACGCGCTGGTGTCCGAGGAGTTTCTCGGCCCACGCGAGGACGATGTCGGACCCCTCGGCCGGACGCACCACGCCCCACCGGGTGACCGGCTCGTCCGGAACGCGTTCGCCGACCTCTTTCATGGCGTCGGCAAGGCTCCGGCCGTTGCCGGCGGCGGTGTCGATGGTCCGTTTCACGCCGGCGGGCGTCGTGCCGACGATCATCCAGTCGTCCGCGATCGCCACGGTCAGGGCCACGTCCTTGGCCCAGTCGCCTAGGAATTTCTGCAGGACCTCGGGCGCCTCGATGATGAGTATCGACGCATTGTTGTACGTTTCCTCCCGGACGTTGACGATGATGGGTTTCTCGCGTTTCTGGCCGAGGGCCCCGAACATCATGGCCTTGGCGGCCAGACCGTCCTTGAAGGCGTGAGCCACGGGCCGGCCGCTCGCGGTGAGCCGGGCCATCCCGACGAGGCCGGGCGCGCTGCCGTCCTCACCCTTGACGAGCGCCCCGGCCGCCTCCGGCCCGAACGCCGACACGATGCCGTCCATCGGGTGGCCCGGGAACCAGCCGCGAACGAACATCTTGGCCCGGCGGATCTTTTCCTCGCCGTCGGCGCGGTCGGCCATCTCCTCCTGGACCATTTCCCAGATGGCCTTCGGGTGGAAGCACGTGGTGACGGCGGCGACGGCGGAATCCGGCAGGCAGTCGGCCCCGTGGAGGACGACCGGCCGGTTCGGCCCCACGTCGCCGGCGCCGCTGACGATGCGCCACTCGGCGTGGACGCGGTCGTCGCCCTGGGGATACAGGGCGACGGCGCCCGGGGTCTTTCGCGGCGGGACTTGGGCGGCGTAGGCCCGGATGCGCCACCCGTCGGGCAGTTCGTCGACGGCCTTATGGAAGTGTCCCTCGGTGCCGAGGGCCGCCTCCTGGCCGGTCGCCACGTCCAGGACCTGCTGGAGTTCGTCGGCCCGCGGGCGGGTCAGCATCAGCACGCCACCCGCGTACGCCATCCGATCCAGGCGACTCTCTTTCTGGACCTCCCAGATCGGGACGCCGCCGCGGCGGCCCACCTCGTGGGCGCCGGCGGCCTTGATGAGGCGTTCGGCGTCGGCGCGGGCCACTTCGGTCAGAAAGACGCCGTACGGCTTCTTCGGGTCGCCGGAGTCCAGCAGCACGAGGGCCGACGTGCCGCCGAGGTACGTTTCCATGGCGGTGTCCTCGTCCATCTCGAGCCGCTTGAGAAACTCCTCAAGGTGTTGCTGGCCCTGGGCATACCGCTCGCTGGCCTTCCACTGGCGGACGGCCTCGGTGTTCTGGAGGGCCTTCCAGAACGGGGAGGCGAGCACGTCTTGCCGCAGGCCGGCCGCGTTCTCGATTTCCACGACGGCCACGCTCTGGGCGGGCGCGCGGTCTGCCATCACCAGGCCCTCGGCCGCCTGCACCGTCGTCGCCGCCAGGGCGAGGACGGCCATCATCAGGACGCATCGTGTGAATCGCATATCAGTTCTCCTTGGTTTCGGATTCCCCCGCCGGCGCGGGGCGGACGGGTTCGTTTTCCAACCGATCGTCTTCCAGGAAGGCCCGCGGGCCGCTGGCGGCCTGGGCCACGATGCTCAGGGGTTCCTTCAGGTCCTGCCAAAAGACGAAGAGGGCGTCGGTCGCGGGCGAGTCGGGCGGGTCCGCGTCCGGCGGGACGGGCTCGCTTGCCGTCAGCGTCGGCAGCGGTCCCAGGAGGGCCTCGAAGAGCGCGGTGGGCGGCATCGGGTCGGGCTCGGCCGGCCGGAGCAGGACGGCTGCCACGACCGCCGCCGCTGCGGCTGCCGCTGCGCCGATCCACCACACGCCGCGACGCCGGCGCGCCGGGCGACGGGCCTCCGCGCCGCCGGCGGCGATGCGGTCCACGAGCGCCTGCCGACGGGCGGGCGACGGGTCCGCCCCCTCGCCGAGACGCGCGAGCACCGGGTCCCGCAGGTTCGGGTCCGTCAGTTCGTCTGGACGGCTCATGTCAGGTCTCCGTGTGAGGCGATGCCGGGGATCGGGTGCTCGGCCAGCAGCGACTCGGCCCGCCGGCGAATCTGATTCCGGCTGCGGTGCAGCCACGTCTTGACGGTGCCGGCGGGCGCGTCGAGGATGCGCCCGATGGCATCGCACGATTCGCCCTGGGCGTAGAAGAGGAGGACGGCCGCCCGAGGCTTCGGGTCCAGTTCGCCCACCGCCTGCCACACCGCCGACAGGCGGCGCCGGTCGTCTTCGTCGCGGGCCACCTGCTGCCAGGGTTCCTCCCGCGCGTCCGCCAGGTGGACGGGGACGGGGCCGGTCGGCCGCTTCTTCCGCCACCGCTGGAGCACGAGGTTCGTCGCGATGCGGGCCAGGTACCCCTCGAACCGTCCATTGGCCTGAAGCCCTTCCAGGTTCGCCAGCGCCCGCGTGTACGTTTCCTGCACGATGGCGTCGGCATCGTCGGCGCGGCGTGTGAGGCGCATGGCCAGCCGCCACAGGTTGTCGATGGTCCGCTCGACGAGGTCGCGCCGGGCCGCCGGATCGCCCCGGGCGGCCAATCGGACGGTTTCCCAGTCAACGGCGTCGGCCATCGGGTTTCCTTCGGCTCGCCGGCTCATGCACCCATTCTAATGCGCGGGGGCGGAGGAGGTTTCAGAAATGTGGGGGATGCCGCGCCGGGGGAAGCGCGAAAGCGAGGGCGCGGCAGGAAAACGCCGCGCCCTCGTGATGGAACGTCGTCGGGTCGGGTCAGGTGGCCGGTCCGCCGCCGCCCCGTCGGCCGGGGCCGCCGGGGCGATCGCCGCGGCGACCACGCTGGGGGCCGCCCTCTCGGTTGGGACTCGTCTTGCCGTCGCGGCGGCGTTTCGCCATGGCCTCGCGGGCGGCCTTGCGCTCGGCCTCGTTGAGCCGGCCGTCGCCGTCCTTGTCGAACTGCTGGACCATCTGCTGGCGCCGCTGGTGCTGCTCCAGGACGCGTTTGCGTGCCGGCTCGGGCAGCGAGTCGAGCCAGGCCTTGCGTTCCGTTTCGCTGAGTCGGCCGTCGCCGTCCTTGTCGAACTTCTTGAGCATTTCCTCGTGGCGTTTTTGCATTTCGGCGCGGCGGCGCTTGGCCAGGGCCTCGTGGGCGGCCTTGCGTTCTTCCTCGTTGAGTCGGCCGTCGCCGTCCTTGTCGAACTCCTTGAGCATCTTCTCGTGCTGCTCTTTCATCATCTCGCGGTGGGCGTCGCGGGCGGCCTTGCGTTCCTCCTCGTTGAGTTGGCCGTCGCCGTCGGCGTCATACTTCTCGAGGAGTTTTTTTTGCAGTTCCGGCGGCAACGGGCCGCGACCCCGACCGGGACCGCCGGGTCCGGGCAGGCCGCGGCCGTGACCGGCGCCGCCGGGGCCGGGAGGACCGAAGCCGGGGCCATCCGGGGCGTCCGCCGGCTGGGCGAGCAGCGGCGCGGCCGCAAACAGCATCGCACCAGCCGCCAACGTGACAAGAAGCGTGCGTGTCGTCATCGTTTCTCCTCTCGTCTCTGGCCGGCCCGCGGGGGGGCGTGGCGTACCCGGGCGGCCTTCTCGTGCGTTGACCTCGTCGCCACGTCCAGCCACCTGAACGCAAGACGGCGAGGGGTTATTGCGGGAAAACCGGTTGGCGGTCCATGGCGCCGGTTCCACCTCCGGCTCGGCGGCGGGCGCAAAACGTGCGGGGCACGCCGGTGAGCGTGCCCCGCCAGCCATTCCCTCCGGGTGGCATAGACTCCGTTGGGGAAAAGGCTTCAGGGGTCTTTTTCCGTCGGCGTCGCCACGGCTGGGAAACGGACTGCCGGAAAAAGATTCCTGGAACCTTTTCCGTGTCAGTCCGATTCCTCGACGAGTGGCAGGAGGACCGAGAAGGTGGATCCCTGGCCCGGCGTGGAATCCACGTGAATCTCCCCGCCCGCCTGCCGGACGAGGTCGCGGGCCACGGGCAGGCCGAGGCCCGTTCCGCCGCCGGCCGCGCCGTCCGCCTCGCCGCGGGCCTGGGTCGTGAAGAACGGGTCGAAGATGTGCTCCAGGTGCTCGGGCGGGATGCCGGTGCCCGTGTCGCGGAGACGCAGGGCCGCGTAGCCGGCCGTCTCGTCGGGTTCGACGACGGCGGTCAGCCGGCCGCCGCGCGGTTTCATGGCGTCGCGGGCGTTCAGGATGAGGTTCAGCAGGACCTGCTCCATCCGGACGGGCACGACCCGCACGGGAGCGCTCGTCTCGTATTGCCGGACGAGTTGCACGTGGTATTTCGGCAGGGCCCAGTCGATGAGCCCGAGGGCCTGGTCCATGAGGCGGTCGGCGGGGGTGAGGCGGCTCTCCATCTGCTGGCCGTTCGCGTACAGCAGGATGCCCTTGACGATGTCGGCCCCTCGCTGGCCGCAGTCCACCGCCGTCTCGAGGGCCTTCTGCGTGAGGGAGGGATCGTTCTCCGAAAGGGCGTAGCCGGCCCGGCCCATGATGATCATAAGAACGTTCTTGAATTCGTGGGCCATCTGGGCGGCCAGTTGGCCGATGGTCGCCAGTCGCTGCGATTCGACGAGCGACTGTTCCATCCGGTCGGCCCGGGTCCGGGCCGCAGAGAGTTCCTGTTGGAGTGTCTGGACGTCGGATTCCGCCACGCCGTGCACCTCCCTGTGGAGCGTCCCCCACCCGCTTTCCTTGTATCGACCCCCGCCCGCGGGGCGCTTAAGCCGAATTGGGGGAGGGGAAGCGGCAGGAAAGTCGAATTCGCCGTTGAGCCGGCGACGGTACGTCGCCGGTCTTCGGCGCACCGAAAGGTGCCCGGGGTGTCGCGTCGACCTTCGGTCGACGGCTCAACGGCCGGGCGCCCCACCGCGCGGAAGAGATACGCCCTATTCGTCCCGCAGGACCGCGACGTACGGCAAATTGCGGTACCGCCCGTCCAGGTCCAGGCCGTAGCCCACGACGAACCGGTCCGGGACGTTGAAACCGACCCAGTCGGGCCCGTCGGCGGCAGGGGCGTCGGGCGCGGGTGCGGCGTGGCTGCCGGCGTGCTTGCGGAGCAGGACGACGGTGCGGACCTCCTCGGCCCCCATCGCCAGGAGGGCCTCCCGCACGGCCGCCAGCGTCGCCCCGGTGTCGTAGATGTCGTCGACCACCAGGACGGGCCGGCCGGCCACGCGGTCGGCAAAGCCCTCGGGGACGGCCAGATGGACCTCACCGGGCGCGGTGCCCTCGTACGACTCGGCCGTGATGAACTCCAGGTCCATCGGCCCGTCCCAGGCCCGGACGAGGTCCGCCAGGAACAGCACGCACCCCTTCATGATGGCCACGAGGACGGGCTCGCTGCCGCGGTAGGTGTCGGCGAGTTCGCATCCAAGGTCGCGGACGCGGCGGGCGATGGTGCCGGCGTCGAACAGGATGTCGCCGATGGGGGAGGGCATGGGGCTTGCATGTGGCGCGGCGGGTCTCCGTACCCGCCGCGCATACGCATAATCCGTAGCTCGCAGCGCGGTGGGTACGGAGACCCACCGCGCCCCTTGCGCTTGACGGTCAGTCCGGAATCGGGTGCGACTCACAGAACGCGGTCACGTCACCGCGGACGCGGGCGGCCTCGCCGTCCGGGTCCTCCGACGCCAGGACCCGGTCGATCCACCGCGCCACTTGCCGGGCCCCGTCCTCCTTGACGCCGCGCGTCGTCATCGACGGCGTCCCGATGCGGATGCCGGACGGGTTGGCCGGCGGCTGATCGTCGAACGGAATGACGTTCTTGTTGAGGACGATGGCGGCGGCCTCGAGGCGCCGCTGGGCCTCGGGGCCTGTCAGGCCGTTCGGCCGCAGGTCCACGAGCAGCAGGTGCGTGTCCGTACCGCCCGAAACGAGGCGGTAGCCGAGGGACATCAACTCGTCGGCCATGGCCCGGCAGTTGTCGACCACCTGCCGCTGGTAGGCGCGGAACGCCTCGGTGCCGGCCAGGGCGAACGCGACGGCCTTGCCGGCGATGACGTGCATGAGCGGCCCGCCCTGGATGCCCGGGAAGATCATGTGATCGATGTGTCGGGCCCAGTCGGCCTTGGAAAGGACGACGCCGCCGCGCGGCCCGCGGAGGGTCTTGTGGGTGGTCGCGGTGACGAAGTCCGCCACGGGCACGGGGTCCGGATGGACGCCGCCGACGACGAGCCCGGCGAAGTGGGCCATGTCGACGAGCAGGCGGGCGCCGACCTCGTGGGCGATCTCGGCCAGGCGGTCCACCTGGACGGCCCGGGGATACGAACTCGCCCCGCCGACGATCATGGCCGGCCGGACCTCGCGGGCCTGCTCGGCCAGCGCGTCGTAGTCGATGCGGCCGGTGTCGGGCCCCACGCCGTAATGCACGATGTGGTACATGCGGCCGCTGAAGTTGGCGTCCTGGCCGTGCGTCAGGTGACCGCCGTGGGCCAGGTCCATCGAGAGGATCGTCTGGCCGGGCTCCAGGGCGGCGAAGTAGACGGCCATGTTGGCCTGGCTGCCGCTGTGCGGCTGGACGTTGATGTGTTCGCAGCCGAAGAGGGCCTTGCCGCGGCCGATGGCGAGTTGCTCGACGCGGTCGACGATCTCGCACCCGCCGTACCACCGGCGGCCGGGGTAGCCCTCGGCGTACTTGTCGGTCAGGAGCGAGGCGGCGGCCTCGCGGACGGCGCGGGGGCACAGGTTCTCGCTGGCGATGAGGTCGAGTGATTGGGCGCGGCGTCGGCGTTCGGCCGCCACGAGGTCCGCCATCTCGGGGTCGTCGCGTTTTAAGGCATCCATATCCATCCGTCCCTCTCTTCGTCCGCCCCGCCGGCCCGGCGGGCCTCCTGATGACTCCCTGTCCCGGTGGGGGAGAGGGGGTTTGCCTCCCTACCTACCATGCCGCCCGGAACGAGCGAAACACATTTTCGAACGCCGCCTCGTGGTCCGCGAACGACTCGGGCGGGGCAGCCGTGGCCGTGACCGTGTACGCCTGCCCGCCCGCCAGGACGCGCATCTGCTGCTGACGCACCGCCTCGCCCACCGCGCGGTGCTCGAACGTGGTGACGACGGCCTTCGTGCCGTCGGCCAGCGTCCGCTCCTCGTGGCCGAGGTGCGTGAGCCCCGTGAGGCGGCCGAGGCGCCGGTCGGCGGCGTGGGCCAAGGCCCCCGCCGTGGAAAACCGGCCGGCCGGCTCGACCGTGACCGTGACGTTCGCTTGGCCGGAGGCCGACTCGGGGGCCAGCACGAACAGCGTGACCGCGCCGCGCGACTCCCGGACCCGCCAGCCCTCGGGCAGGTCCATCGCGAAACGGGCCTGGCGGTGGACGTAGTCCCGCGCGGCCACGTCGGCCGGCAGGCCCACGTCGCAGCCGGGCAGGGCGGCGAGGACGGTGAGGGCCAGGATGAGGGCGATGCGCTTCATGGGTTGTCCGACTGCCGGGTGCCACGACCGGTCTTTGGTTCGGGTGGCATGGCCACGCTTGCGTGGCCATGCGGTCGCCCGGATCCATGGCCACCCAACAGCGGGTGGCCATGCCACCCCACGGCTGAACTCTACGGCGCGACGTCCTACCACACCACGAACGAATCGATACACGTTTCGATGGCCGTCTCCGCCGCCGGCCACTCGCTTTCCGGGGCGGTGGCGAGAAGCGCATAGGCGCGGGTTTCGGTCAGCACGAGCCGCAGCCGCTGGACGAACGGCTCCAGGCCCCGGGGGTTCTTCAGGACGAGGGTCAGGGCCTCGCGGCCGGCGGCGGTCCGGGCTGGCCCGCGCGACACGACCTCCAGGTCCGACTGGAGTTCCTTGGCGGCGGCGATGGTCTGGTCGGCCCAGGCGTCGAGCGTCATCCCGTCGTGGTCGACGACCGCCACGTGGACGACCGGCCCGGTCCGCGCCCGGTGTCGGCGTTCGGCCGCATCGGCGGTGTCGGAGGCGTCGCCGGCGTCGGCCTCGGGCTTGCCTTCGTCGGGCGCCGCCGATTCCGCCGACGCCGTATCTGACCGTCGGGGGAGGATCTCCAAAAAAATGTCGCCCGGCAGGTCGGTCCACGTCCACCCCTCGGGGACGTCGATGGCAAAGCCGAGGGCCGGCCGGACGACGTCGCGGCTGGCGGCCTCGGGCGGCGGCTCGGCGCCGCAGCCGGCGAGCAGGCCGGCCAGGGCGGCGGCGAGCAGCGTCGCTGCGCTACGCCGCACCGGTGCGGGCGGCGGCGCGGCGGTGGAGTTCCGCTTCGATGAACGCATCCAGGTCTCCGTCGAGGACGTCCTGGACCTTGCCGGTCTCGACGTCGGTCCGATGGTCCTTGACCATGGTGTACGGCTGGAGGACGTAGGATCGGATCTGGTTGCCCCAGGCGATTTCGCCCTTCTGGCCGTAGAGTTTCGCGAGTTCCTCGTCCCGTTTCTGCTCTTCGAGCCGCTTGAGCCGGGCCCGGAGCATTTCCATGGCGGTGCGGCGGTTCTGGTGCTGCGACCGCTCGTTCTGGCACTGGACGACGATGCCGGTCGGCTCGTGCGTGATGCGGACGGCCGAGGAGGTCTTGTTCACGTGCTGGCCGCCGGCGCCCGTGGCGCGGAAGAAGTCGATCCGCAGGTCGCCCTCGTCGATCTCGACCTCGCCGGCGTCTTCGAGTTCCGGCAGGCAGTCGACGCTGGCGAACGACGTGTGCCGCCGGCCCTGGGCGTCGAACGGGCTGATGCGGACCAGCCGGTGGACGCCGACCTCGGCCGACAGGTACCCGTAAGCGTAGGGCCCGACGACGCGGAGGGTGATGCTGCGGTATCCGGCCTCCTCGCCCTCGGTCGCGTCGACGACGGCCATGTCCCAGCCGGCCCGTTCGGCATAACGGGTGTACATACGAAGGAGCATGGCGGCCCAGTCGCACGATTCCGTTCCGCCCGCGCCGGCGTGGATGGAGAGGTAGACGTTCCGGGGGTCGTCCGGCCGCGAGAGAAGCGAGAGGAACTCCAGCCGGTCGAGCCGCTGCTCGGCGGCGGCCAGGTCGGCCTCGGCCGCGGGGAGCCCCGAGTCGTCGTCCTCCTCCTCCGCCAGCGTCAGCATGACGCGGGCGTCCTCCAGGTGCGAGGCGATCTCCTCGACCGGGTCGACGACGCCCTTCAGGGCCTTCAGGTCCTGGACGATGCGCTGGGCCCGCTCCTGGTCGTCCCAGAAGGTGGGGGAGGCCATCTGCTGTTCGATGTCGGTCAGGCGGTCGCGTTTGGCGGCCACGTCAAAGAGAGTCCCGGAGCGTTTCGAGACGCTCGCTGAGGGCCTCCGCCTTCTGGTGCAATTCGTCGCGGTCCATGGTGCCTCGGGGACGTTGGGCCGGGCCGCTGCGTCGCGGCCGGGGGAGACGATTATAGGCTGTCAGCGGGGCGTGTCAACGCCGGAGGGCCCCACGTGGCGTCCGGACCGAAAAAGGGGTCCCGAAAAGGTTCCAGGAGTCTTTTTCGCCCAGGTGTCGCGGGGCCTCGCAGCCCGCCGCGCGGCAATTGCCCATGGCCACGCAAGCGTGGCCATGCCACCCGCCTCTTCGGCGCGGGGCGCAAAACGCGTGGCGGACCACTGGGGCCCGCCACGCAAGATCAAAGGGGTGCGCCGTGGTGTGTGCAGTGACGCATTCGGTGCTGCGCTGGCGCGGTGGGTCTCCGTACCCACCGCGTCAGGATCCGCGATCGTACGGCTGCGCGGCGGGTACGGAGACCCGCCGCGCCAACTGGCGTCGTCGTGCTAATGCGCCCCGTGCTGGAGGATGACCTTGGCGCCTTCGGAGGCGTCGAGGTCGAGGGCCCCGAGCGCCTCGCCGGCGGCGTCGCGGAGGTCGTCGTCGGTCTCGCCGGCCATCGTCTGGAGCGCCGCGATCTGGGCGGCGGTCAGTTTGTTGCCGACGAACCGGGCCGCACGGGCCAGGTTCAGCAGGGCCGCCACGCGGACGGGCTTGGCGCGTTCGGCATCGACGGCCACGTCGGCCATGGCGCGGGTGACCTCGGCGTCGGCGATTTCGGCCAGCGCGCCGAGGACCGAGATGACCAGGGCGTCCGGCCGGTTCGACAGGCTGTCCAGCAGCGACTGGCGGGCCCGCTTGGCCGAGTACACCCGGCTGGCGAGGGCGATCCGCTTCAGCACTTCCGCGGCTTCCAGGCTGGCCGACCGCGCGCCCTCTTCGTCCAGCACGAGCGAGCCGGCCTCCTTCTTCAGGGCGGTGATCTGTTCCAGCAGCGCCGCCGGTTCGATGGTGTGGTCCACGGCCTGGATGTACGGGACGCGTTTTTCCAGCCAGGAGGCCTTGACCGGATCGTCCGGCCAGGAGAGGACGATGATCGGCGTCATGGCGGTGTGGTAATCGCTCCGCAGCATGCTGACCACGTCGGCGTGGCCGACGTGCTGCGTTTTGGAGGAGATGACGACGGCGTCGACGCGGGGCATGGCCCGGGCCTTGGAGATGGCGTCGTTGCCGGTCATGGCGGCGACGACGTTCCAGCCCTCGTCCTTGAGTTCGGCCTGGAGGCGGTTGCGGTTATCGTCCTTCGGCTCGACCAGGAGGACGCTCCCGGCGGCCTCGAGGTTCAGCGCCTCGCTCAGCGTCGGGATGACCTTGCCGGCGCCGGTGAACGGCTCGGTGGGCCGGATGGCGGCCAAGGCGAACGCCGCTGCAAACCGGACCCGCTGGTCGGGGTACGTCAGGGCCAGCACCAGGGGCGAGCCGGCCTTCGAGTCCGCGTAGAGGTTCAGGAACTCCTCGTTGGCCGTATCCTCCAAAGCCCGGCAGGCGCGGACGGCCACGGGCGTGTTCGCGTCGCGCAGGGCCCGGTCCAGCACGCTGTACAGGTGCTGCTGGCCGACGGCCCGGGCGAAGAAGTCGACGGACGGCATGTCGTCGGGCAGGAACGGGTCGGCCTCGCGGGCGGTCTGACCTTCCAGGTCCGCCTCCATCTGCATGACCGAGGACACCCAGAGCGCCACGGCCGCCAACGCCGCCGGGTCCGCCTTCAGCGCGTCCGAGCAGGCCCGGGACGCCAGAATCTCGTTCACCGCCTTCGACGGCGCCGCACGGTACAGCAGGCCCGTGCCTTCCACCCAATCGAAGACGTCGGTCGTGGGCTGATGGGTGTCGGCCACGGGGATCTTGTCATAGTAATACTTGTTGGCCAGGTCCAGGTACAGCCGCTTGGCCGGTGTCTGGAGCATGGCCTCATCGGCGATCTGGATGATGGCGTTGGAGGCGGCGCCCTTGGCGCCCTCGCTGGAGTCGGGATGCTCGACGACCGCCTTCAGCGCGGGCAGGGCGTTCGGATGCCCGATGTTGCCCAGGATGCTGATGATCGTTTCCTTCAGGCCCGCGTTAGGCGTCGCCAGGGCCCGGACCAGCGGACGGACGACCGGGTCGCCCAGGTCCGTCAGCGCCCGCCGCACGAACGGATGGAGTTCCTTGCGGCCGGGGTCCTGGAGCAGGGCGAGGGCGTGCGGCACGACGTAAGGGCCGGAGTACCGCAGTTCCTGCATGGCCAGGAAGTACGGCCGGGGGCCCTTGTCCAGTTTCAGGAGGTTTTCCTGGATGCGAGCGGCGTCGGTCCGCTTGGCCCGGGCGCCTTCGTCGGCCAGGGCCAGGATCTTCGGCGCCACCTCCTCCATCGCCTTCACCTGGAGCATCCGCACGACGAGGTCGTACCCGGTCGTCGGCGATTCCACCAGGGCCAGGACGGTGGCGGGGTCGGGGCCGGCGGTCAGGACCTTCTGGGCGTGCTGGGCGGCCAGGTCGAACCGCGCGAGTTTGAAGTAGTGGACCATCAGCCGCCAGTCGTGCTGAAGGTCCGCGGGGGCCAGCTCGACGGGCAGACCCGCCGCACCGTAGCCGGTGGCGGCGGCTTCCTCGGCAGGGGCCGAGGGGGCGGCCTCGCCGGCCGGGGCGGCCGCCGGGGCGGCAGCGGCATCGCCGGCGGCCGGTGCGGCCGCCACGACCGCGCCCACCCACCACAGGCTGCAGCCCGCCAGAACCCCCAGTAACAGCGTCCGCGGCACGAAGCGGTGCCGGCCACATCGGGCATCCCGCATGTGCATCTGGCGTCTCCTCTTGGCCAAGGCGAGTTCGGATCGGCGTGGACCGGACGCCCGCCCCTCCGCACCCGGTCGTCGACTTCCAACACCCCCCGCGGCTGCAACCAGCGGTTGCGCCTGAGGATACAGGTAGACCGCGATTATAAATCGCCCCCGGGGGGTGTCAACAAAATTGTAACGCCCGTCTCCGGTGGGGACGGCACCTCTCTGTACGACCGGAACGGACCTCTGCGCGGGGGCTTCCGACGCCCACCGCGCTCCCCCTTCGTGCGGCATGCGCGGTGTTGAGCCGGCGACGGCACGTCGCCGGTCGTTCGCGCGCCTGGTTGTGCGCGGCGGGTCTCCGTACCCGCCGCCCACATGCGTAATCAGCCGTCGGGCGCGGTGGGTACGGAGACCCACCGCGCCTCGCCCCGGTGGGCAGGACCGCCCACCGCGCTTCCCTTAATCAGCCCGCCGCGCTTCCCTTAATGATCCATCGGCACGGGTTCCAGGTCCGGGTTGGCGACGGGGCGGCGGCCTTTCTTCGCGAGGTCCAGCCACCGGCCGCCGACCTTCACGCGGACCACGTCGGCCGTGAAGTCGTTCGTCGGCCCGCGGAGGAAGTACGACCCCACGCCGTAGACGTCCACCGGCACTTCCTCGCGCTCGAACCGGGCGATGCGGTCCGGGTCGAAGCCGCCGCTCGCCACGATGCGGACCGCCCGGAAGTAGTCCCGCGCCGCCTCGCGGGCCTCCTGCGGCACGTCGGGCGAGGTGTCGAGCGCGTCGAGCGCGGCCCGCAGGTTATGGATAAGCCGCGGCACCACGCCGCAGTCCCGCGCCGGATCGCCCGTCGGCTCGACGGAGGTGTCGCGGACGTCCTCGGCCGTATCCGCACGCACGCCGAACAGGACGTACCGCTCGGCCTCGTTCTCCCGGCCGGCCCGGCGGAGGTCCCACCACCGGCGGAACATCGCCGTCGCCGTCCGCACGGTGTCCGCGACGCAGTCGCCGCGCGTATCCACGAGGGCCACGCGTCTGACCTCCGGCGGCATGCATCGGGCGAAGTGGAGCATCGCCTCGGCCGCGTCGTGCAAGAACGCGATGACGTAGGAATGCGAGACCGTCCCGCCGCCCTTGCCGCCCCACCACGCGCCCTGGGCCTCCGTCGTGACCATCGCCGGCACGTCCGCGCCGGACTCGTGGTTGTATGCGTCCACGCCCACCGTGTAGGCGTAGCCGTCGGCGGACTGCGTGCAGGGCAGATCGAAGCGGGCGGGGAAGAAGAAGACCGGCTTGTCGCCCGACGCCGCGAGCGCCTCGCAGGTGTTCGTCGCCACCCGCGTGGGACGGGCCAGGACGCCCAGGATCGGCGTCTCGAGGATCGCGAAATCGCGGTACCGGCCGCGGATCTTCAGCGCGGGCGCCCACGGGGCGAGGCGGGCGCCGTCCGCCACGGCCTCCACCTCCAGCGTCGACGCCGTGTTGTGGAACGCACCCGAGGCGTCGACCGTGCCCGTGCACGTCTTCAGGATGGCCAGTGCGTGATCCGTGCCGCAGGCGATCGAGAACGGCCGCCGCTTCGTGAAACACTGCATCTCGGCCTCGGCGCCCGCGACGTCGAAGCCGGCGGGGTCGAGCCCTTCGGCCTCGACCTCGGGGCTGCGGCCGGCGAAGCCGTACCCTTCCTCCGCGAGGCGGCCCAGGATGTCCCGGGCGTTGATGAAGTACCGGTCGGTGTACCGGCCGTGGGCCATCCTCGGGTCGACGGCGAACGTCGCCGGATCCAGCCGCTTGCCGTTGAACAGTGTCATGGGGTGCTCCCCGGGGTATGCAGCGTGTTCGCCGGCGCTGTTGAGCCGGCGACGGCACGTCGCCGGCCGTTCGCATGACGGCACGTGCTCGTATGCCCGCGGCGACCTTCGGTCGCCGGCTGGGCGGGCAGGGGGCACGCGGTCGCGATGACGTTTACATCACGCGCGCCCCGAAGACCGACGCCATCTGCGCGAGGGTCTGCTCGTGCGCGCCGGAGTCGAACGTGGCCACGCCCTTGCGGCGAACCACGGTCGGGATCTCGCGCACCGCCAGCCCGATCACCGCGATCAGCACGCAGATGTTCGTGCACACGCCCACGACCTCCACCTCGTCCGGGCCGTAGCGGCGGAGCACCGCCTCCAGGTCCGTCCCGTAAAACGGGTCGAGCGTGCTCTTTGCCAGGATCTTGGCCCCGTCCGGGACGGGCAGGTCCGGTGCGATCTCGGCCTCCCACGACCCCGCCACGCAGTGCGACGGGTACAGGCGGAACTCCGGGTCGTCGGGGTCGTGGCGGTCGCAGACGAAGATGACGAGGTCGCCGCGGCGGTCGAAGGTGCGGATGCGGCGGGCGACGTACGGGAGGATCGCGCGCGACGCCTCCCCGCAGTACAGCGACCCGTCCGGGTCCAGGAACCCGCGGAGCATGTCCACAACGAGGAGGGCCCGGCGTTTGCCGGTGCGTTTGGTCTTGCGGGCCATGAGGCGACTCCGTTCATCGTTCCGCATTCATGCGCGGCGGGTCTGGAGCACCCGCCGGGCGGCAGCCGCGCGCTCGCGCCGACCTTCGGTCGACGGCTCAACGGGCGTGTGGTGCGCGTTTCGCGTGAACGCGACGCATGCCCCGTTGAGCCGGCGACGGCACGTCGCCGGTCGTTGGCGCCACGGGACTCTGCTGAGCATGTCGAAGCACTCGCCGCTTGCACCGCCCAGTATAGCCCCCCGCGGGCCGGCCCGTCAAAGAGGTTGCGCGAGCCGCAAAAAGACTCCTGGAACCTTTTTCGCCGGGACGGTACCCTGTCGCCGCGGACACGGACGCAGGAACGCGCTGCTATGCCCGATATGCCCACCGGCGACGGCGACGTGCGCCTCGAGCAGGTCTCGGACCTGGTGCTGCTCGCCGGCCGCCTGCGGCCCAAGACGGTCATCGTGCCGGGCGGCGAGCGGGAGGACGATCTCCGGCTCGTCGAGTCGGCCCGCGACCACGGCATCGTCGAGCGGATCCTCCTCCTCGGCGACGCCGACCGCATCCGCCGCGCCGCCGACGCCGTCGGCATCCGCGTGCCGGACGACGACATCATCGACACCGCCGACCAGGCCGAGACCGCCGATCGCACCGTCGAGCGGGTCGAGGCGGGCGGCGTGGACATCATCCTGAAGGGCAACATCTCCACGCCGGTCCTGAACCGGGCGATCCTCCGCCTCCGCGTCCGCGACACCATCAGCCTCGTGACGATGTTCGACGCGGCCCCGCTGGCCGGCGGCCGGCCGATGCTGCTCACGGACCCCGGCGTCACCACCGACTGCTCGGAGGCGCGGATGGTCGGCCTCGTGGAGAACGCGGTGGACGTGGCCCGCGAGATCATGGGCATCCCGCGGCCGCGGGTGGCGCTGCTCTCGGCGAACGAGAAGGTCATCGACTCGCTGCCGTCCACGGGCCTCGCGCGCCGCCTGACGGAGCGCCCCTGGCCGGACGCCGACGTCTACGGGCCGCTCTCGCTGGACCTGGCCGTCAGCCCCGAGTCGGTCCGCATGAAGGAGGGGGCCTTGGGCCCGGAGGCGGCCGAGGTGGCTGGACGGGCCGACGTCCTCGCCTGCCCGGGCCTCGATTCAGCGAATATCCTCTATAAGATGCTGATGGAGATTGTGAAATACGGCCTCGCCACCTTCGCGGGCCTGACGGTCGGCGTGGCCGTGCCGTACGTCATCCTCTCCCGCAGCGACAACGTGGAAACGAAACTCCAGTCCATCGCCCTGTGCAGCCTGGCCCGGGACCATATGCACATGGCCCGGCCGTGAGGGGGCGACGTGCCACGGCCGGTCTTGTCCGGCCGTGCGCCGCGCGGGACGGGATCGCGGCGGGGGCAAGGTCCGCCGTGGCACACGCGCAGTTCCCGCGCGGCGGGGCTCCCGGCCCGCCGCGCGCATGGAACGCGATGCGCGGTCTCGGCGCGGTGGCCCGGGAGGACCACCGCGCGGGATGCGAAATGGCATCGTGAGCGCGGGGCCTGCAATTCCAATCGAGGAACGCCTATGCCAACCGACGCCGGCAATCACCACTGGGTCTTTCGCGTGGGCGTGGCCGACCGGGCGGGGGCCCTCACGAGCATCGCCTCCGCCTTCTCGAACCGCGGCATCTCCATCGAGACGGTCGTCGGCCACGGGACGGCCTGGCCGGGCGCGCCGGGCGGCGCGGTCGTCGTCACCTTCTGGTGCGACGAGGCCGCCAAGGACGAAATCGTCCGCCTCGTCGGCCGCCTCTCGAAGGTGACCTCGATCGAGGAGTTTCCCTACGAGTCGGAGCGGCTGCGCAAGAGCGCCCTGGTGCGCGTCGCCCGTCGCCTCCGGCCGCCGGACGTCACCGGGCGGGAGACGTTCCTGACGTGCGAGTCGCTCGGCACGGAGCGCGGCGTGCACACGTACTTCCTGGCCGGCTCGCCGTCGGAACTCGATCCGGTGCTGGCGCGCCTGGCGGAGGAAGGGGTCCTCGAGGACATCGTCTACAGCGTCATCGGGCCGTAGAGGGTATCAAACAGAAAGCGCGGCGGGTCTCCGCACCTGCCGCGCCACACTTAGCCGCCGCGCTTGCGCGGCCCGTGCCGTTTCGGAGGGTAAACGGTGCACCGAACGACCGGCGACCTGCGGTCGCCGGCTCAACATAACCGCGCAACGGAAGTGCGGTGGGTCAGGAGACCCACCGCGCGGCATGTAACGCCCGGCCATGAGCGCAGCGAATGGCCGGGAAACACCGCGGCCCGCTACCCCTCCCGCCCGGCGAGTTTCGCCGACCGCACTTCGTCCTTGATCCGCTGGATGTGTCCGCGGCCGAGGGCCTTGACCTCGCACCCGAGTTCGAAGTACCGCCGGATCGCCTCGTCCGAGAGGATGCCGAAACAGTCCACCACCGCCACCGGCCCGCCCGCCCATTCCACCACCTGGTCGGGGTCCAGGTCGAGGTACGGCTCGTGCCGGACCGCCAGGACGACCGCCTCCGTGCCGCGGATCGTTGCTTCCAGGTCCTTCCCGACGCGCAGGTTCACGAGGTCTTCCTGGTTCCGGAAGAAGCGGGCCAGCGAGTGGCCGGGCGCGGGGTAGACGTCCTGCTTCTCCAGTTCGTACCAGTGGTCGACGTAGGGGTCGTGGACGTGCATTTCGGCGCCCATTTCGGTGAGTTTCCGGACGACGAGTTCGGAGCCGGAGTACCGCGTGTCGCCCACGTCCTCGCGGTAACTGGCGCCGAGGAGGCAGACGCGTGCGCCCGCGATGTAGCGGCCCATGTTGCGGAGGGCGTCGCGGACGAGTTCCGCCGCGTGCAGGCCGCGCGTGTCGTTCGTGTCGATGGCCGTCGGCGTGATCTGGAACACGCGGTCCTGGTCCTCGAACCCCAAAATATGGCGATACGCCCAATAGCCCAGGCCGCCGTCCTTCGGCAGGCAGTACCCGCCGATGCCGGGGCCCGGGAAGATGATGTTCGAGTGCGTCGGCCGGACCTTGATCGCCTGGTACACCTTGATCAGGTCCACGCCGTTGCGTTCGGCAAACAGGCTCCACTCGTGCAGGAACGCCAGGATGGTGGCCCGGTACGAGTTCTCGACGATCTTCGTCGTCTCCGACTCGATCGGCCGGTCCATCACGGTCAGCGGGTACTCGTCGGTGTTGAGGACGTCCGTGAGGAACCGGACGACGCGCTCCCGCGCCGTCGGGTTGCATCCCGCGCACACGCGCCAGAAGTCGCGGATGCTGCTGACGTAGTGGCGCCCCGGCATGACCCGCTCGAACGAGTGGGCCAGGACCGGGTCCGTCTCGATGCCGCGCGCCCGGAACGCCTTCCGCATGATCGGCATCGCGACGAACTCGGTGGTGCCGGGCGCGACGGTCGTTTCGATGAGCACCAGGCACTCGGGCGGCACCTTGTCGCCGATGGTCTTCATCGTGGCTTCGAGGGCGGTCATCTCGGTCTCGCCGGTCCGCATGTCGCCCAGGTCGTGCTTCGTGTAATCGCACTGGACGTCCACGACGACCACGTCGGCCAGTTCCAGGCAATCGCTCACGAACGTGGCGGTCAGGGTCTGCTTCTCGACGACGCACCGGTGGATCATCGGGTCGACCTCGGGGTCCTCGGCCTTGACGGGCGAGGTGCCCCGGTTCAGCAGCGGGATCTTCCAGTAACTGCGCGTCGACGGCCTCTGGCACCCGATGACGAATTTCGATGGCTCGCCGGTTTCCGGGTCGGTCGTGTCGGCGATGATGGCGGCCATGACGGCGCCGACGAACCCGACGCCCATGACGACGACGACCTCCTTGCCCTCGTCGCGGGCGGCGTCGGCCAGGGCGCGCAGGCGCTCCATCTCCGGCGCCTGCGCGGAGGCTTCGGGAATCGGAAACGCCTCGCCGGTCGGGCTCACGCTGGTCTCGGCCATGTCGGTTCCTTTCGATTGGGGGCGGCGGGCCCGTGCGTGCACCCATCCTATCGGCAGTCGGCCGCCGTCGCCATGAATCCTGTCCGGTGCGGCGGCCGGTTTCCTGCGTCCTTGACGCCGCCGGCGGTGGTTGGAATGATGGGATGCGCCGGGTGCCCCGTGCCACGGCCGGTCTTGCCCGGCCGTGCGCCGCGTATTGCCGAACCCCGATAAGGCGGGTGGCATGGTCACCCGCCGTTGGGTGACCATGTTCTGCGACGGGTCCATGGCCACGACAAGCGTGGCCATGCCACCCGGCGACGTGCGAGGCTTCGCCTGTCGGCTTCGCCCCCGCAGGCCGTCGCCGGCTCAACGTTGACAAGAAAGGTTCGCCTCATGCCCCGCCGCACCGTGACGCTCGCCCTCGTTCTGCTGCTCGCCGTCCCCGTCCTGGCTGCCGACGTGTACGTCTCGCCCGGGGGCGACGACGGGGCGGCGGGGACGCGCGAGGCGCCCTTGAAGACCCTGGAGGCTGCCCGCGACGCCGCTCGCCGCGCCGGACCCGCCGGCGTCACGGTCCATCTGGCCGCCGGCACGTACGTGCGGGATCGGACGTTCGACCTGGGCGCCGCCGACTCGGGCACCGAAGCCGCGCCGGTCGTCTGGCGGGCCGATTCCCCGCACGGGGCCCACCTCGTGGGCGGCCGCATCCTGCCGCCCGAGACGTTCCGGCCGCTGGGGAAGGACGAGGCCCAGCGCATCACCGGCGCCGTCCGCGACAAGGTCCGTGCGTGCGACCTCGCCCCCCTCGGCGCCGGCGGCCTCGCGGACCCGCCCGAGAAGTACCGGACCACCGGCGGCCTGCCGGAACTCTTCTACAAGGACCGCCCGATGACCGTCGCCGGTTGGCCGAACGACGGCTGGGTCACCATCGAGAAGGTCGTCGACCGCGACGGCGTCTTCGTCGCCGGCGAGGACCGCATGCGGCGGTGGGACCTGGCGCGCGGCGTCTGGCTTCACGGGTACTGGTGCCACGACTGGTCCGACGAGACCATCCGCATCAAGTCCGTCGACCCGGCCACGCGGACCATCCGCCTTGCCGCCCGGCACGGGTACGGCGTCGGGCCGTCCAGTTCGTGGAACAAGACGCCGCGGCGGTACCGGGCGGTGAACGTCCTGGTGGAACTCGACGCCCCGGGCGAGTATTACCTCGACCGCCGAGCCCGGCGGCTCTATTTCTACCCGCCCGGGCCGATGAAGGGGGCGCGCATCGTCCTCGGCCTGCTCGAAGGTCCCATCGTTCACCTCAAGGACGCCTCGCACGTGACGGTCGAAGGCCTCGTCATCGAGGGCGGTCGCGCCGACGGCGCCGCGGTCAGCGGCGGGTCGCACGTGCGCCTGGCCGGCTGCGTCATCCGGAACCTCTCCGGCTCCGGCGCCGTCGTCCGCGGCGGGACGGGCCACCGCGTCGTCTCGTGCGACCTGTACCAGCTCGGCCGCGGCGGCATCCACCTGTCCGGCGGCGACCGCAAGAGCCTCACCCCGGCGGGCCTGGTGGCCGAGAACAATCATATCCATGACTTCGGCAGGCTCCAGCGGACCTACGCCGCCGGCGTCCACATCGGCGGCGTCGGCAACGCGATGCGGCACAACCTGATCCACGACGCCCCGCACGCCGCCGTCCTCTACGGCGGCAACGAGCACGTCATCGAACTGAACGAGATCCATCACGTCGCCCTCGAGACCAGCGACGTCGGCGCCCTCTACGCCGGCCGCGACTGGACCAGCCGCGGCAACGTCATCCGACACAATTATATCCATAGCCTGACGAGCCAGGGTTCCATCGGCACGATGGGCGTGTACCTGGACGACTGCGACTCCGGCGATTCCATCATCGGCAACGTGTTCTACCAGGCCGGACGGGCCGCCTTCATCGGCGGCGGCCGCGACAACCTCGTCGAGAACAACCTCTTCGTCGATTGCGAGGCCGCCGTCCACCTGGACGCGCGCGGCACCAGCCGCATCACCAACGGCAAGGGGGGCAGTTGGGACCTCCTGGCCAAGGCCAAGGCCGTCGGGTACGACCGGCCGCCGTGGTCCGAGCGGTACCCGCGCCTGGCGCGGATCATGAAGGACCAATGGCAACTGCCGGAGGGCAACGTCATTCGCCGAAACATCGCCCTCGGGTGCGAGAAGTGGCTGAGCGCCCACGGCATGAAGGAGCACATGGACCTGGTGCGATTCGAGCATAACCTGACGGACGGGCGGGAGCAGACGATCACGGACCCCAGGCGCATCCTTCAGCAGATTCGCCTGCGGCCGGAGGATATGGCCAAGGTGCCGGGGTTTGAGCGCATTCCGTTCGATGAGATCGGCCTCACGCGCGACGCTTGGCGCAAAGACGTGCCGGGCGAGAAGGCAAAACCGAAACCCGCCGCCGCGACACCGAAGAAGCGCCTGCCGTTTCCGATGCCGTGAGGTGTTGTTGTTCCCTCAGCCCTGGCGGGAGAGGGCAGGGTGAGGGGAAGAGGAGCCACAGGCCCCAAGCCACAAGCAGCAAGCAAAGACGATAAGGGCGCGCCGGTGCCGTGGCTTCGGCTTGAGGCTTGGGGCTTGTGGCCTGGAGCCCGATCACCCTCACCCCATCCCTCTCCCGTCAAGGGAGAGCGGGGACACGACCGGCGACGGCACGTCGCCGGGACGGGCGAACCCCTGCCGGCCTGTGAACGACCGGCGACCTTCGGTCGCCGGCTCAACGGGCGGTCTTAGTGTCCTGAACAAGGAGGTGAACGATGCGTCGTCTCGCCGCCGTTTGCTTCGCCACCCTGTTCGTCGAGGCCCTGGCCGCCGCGACCGCCCCGGCCGCTGACGCGGCGTCTGCCGAGGCGGTCCACGTCTGGGAGAAGGTCGAAATCACGCTCGAAGCCGACGGCCGGTACGCCAACCCGTACGCCGACGTCACCGTCTGGGTGGACCTGGCGGGCCCCGGCTTCCGCAAGCGGTGTTACGGCTTCTGGGACGGCGGCGACGTGTGGCGGGTCCGGGTGACGGCCACGGCCCCCGGCACGTGGCAATGGCGGAGCGGCTCGGCGCCCGCCGACGCCGGCCTCGCGGGCCACGGCGGCCGGTTCCGCGCCGTCGCCTGGACCGAGGCTGAGAAGGCCGCCAACCCCCTTCGCCGCGGCTTCCTCCGGGCCACCGCCAACGGCCACGCCTTCGAGCACGCCGACGGCACGCCGTTCTTCCTCCTCGGCGACACGTGGTGGGCGACGCCCACGTTCCGCTTCCCGTGGCGCGAGGGCGATGAGCCGCACCCCATCGGCCCGGAGGCGGGTTTCCAGGACTACGTCCGCTACCGCTGTCGGCAGGAGTTCAACGCCATCGCGATGATTGCGGCCTTCCCGCACTGGCACAACGACGGCCATCCGCGCGGCATGAAGATGAAGGACGGCACGGTCATCCGCTCGGCCTGGGGCCAGGCCGGCACGAAGAGCGCCAAGACCATGACCGACGAGGCCGGTCGCCGGCCGTTCCACTTCCCCGGCAAGGTGCCCGGCTACGAGCAGGTCGTGCCGGACATCGAGCGCCTGAACCCGGCGTACTTCCGGGGGATGGACCGCAAGGTCGATTATCTGAACGCGCGCGGCCTGGTGGCGTTCATCGAGGTGGCCCGCCGCGACATCGGACAGGTCTGGCGGAAGTACTATCCCTGGCCCCAGTCCTACACCCGGTACATCCAATACGTGTGGAGCCGGTACCAGGCCAACGCGTGTCTGCTGAGCCCGATTCATTTCGATACGCCGGCGCAAAGCATCCCGGCCGAGGCGTGGAACGAGGCCGCCAACGCGGTCCTCGACACGTGCGGCCCGCCGCCGTTCGGCGCGCCGCGGGGGACGAACTCGAACCCCTCGTCGCTCCGCAACTGGGGACACACGGACGTCGCCCGCTGGCTGACGTTTCACCAGGTCGGCAAC